>VMHT01143509.1_pt1 | contig 15988 bp, 11 predicted proteins | sample 4693611 | NCBI WGS metagenome assembly VMHT01 (sample SAMN12280063, study PRJNA550983) | marine metagenome | isolation source: seawater sampled from same location over 5 years 0.02-0.2 micron viral filtrate | place: USA: collected off the coast of southern California halfway between the port... ... | reverse complement strand
CTTTATCAATTTTACCATTTACAAGCTCTGGTCTGTATCTTCTTTGAAAAGCTAATGTTAAATATTTCATATTACTTTCTTCATTTGCATTTTTGATTTTGCAATAACCAATCTTATATAAATTTCTCAAAAACCCTATTTTTTCTTTTTTGGATAAAATAATTTTTCGATATTTCTTAATGTATACAGGGTTTAATCTGTGCCATTTACTCAATTTTTTATTTGCTAATGCTTTCCAAGGAAATTTTTCTCCTGGGTCTTTTTTACGGTCTGGAGAAATATCTGAATGACCCAAAACATTTGACGGATTTATTTTGTAATTTTTAATTAAAAATTTTATCAATTTTTTAACTGATTTTATTTGATTTAGTGAAAATGATACATATTTATTGCTATGACCAGGATTACTAATTTCAATACCAATAGAGTAATCATTTAATAATTTAAAATTTTTCCAGTACGATATTCCTGCATGCCATGCTGTATATAAATCAGGAACAAGGTTCAAAATTTTTCCATTTTTTTTGATAAAGTAATGAGCACTTACTTTTGCTTTTGGATCACATAATCTATTGATTGCATCTGATTCATTTTTCATTCCAGTATAATGAATAATGATAAATTTAATTAAAGTTTTTGCCCTCTTAGGATGGCTAAAATTATATGAGTAATTTTTTGTAGAATTTAAGCCTGTTTTGTATACCATTTATATTAAATACTTAATTTACTTTAGTTTTTTATATATTATAAAGTCTCTAATGATTAGAAAAATAGCTATTATCTTACTTTCAACCATAGCGTTAAATCTTAACGCTCATGCTAGCTCTGACAATGATTTAATATTAAATAAGAATAAGCCTTCAGAAATAAAAGAATGTTTTGAAAATTTTAATAGAGGGACTTTTGCTTTAAATGAGGGTTTGGATAAAGCTATATTTAAACCGATTGCAAGTGTTTATAGAAAATTACCTTCTCCAATTAAGTCTGGTGCAAGTAACTCTCTAGATAATTTATCTAACTTGATTACAATTCCAAATAATTTTCTCCAAGGTGATTTTGGATTGGGTGTAGAAAATACTGGTAGATTTATAGTCAACTCTACTTTAGGAATACTTGGCCTTATAGATGTTGCTCAATATTTAGGTTTTTCCGAGTATGAAAAAGAGGATTATGGACAAACTTTAGCTAAACATGGCGTGGGTCCAGGATGTTATGTTGTGCTACCAGTACTTGGGCCAAGCACTGCAAGAGATACTCTTGGATTAACAGCTAACTTTTTTGGTGGAGATGCTTGGTATAATGTAACTGTTAAAAACAATACACACTACTTTACTGATTTCGATTACTACGCTTCAAAAATAACTGGAGGAGTAGACTTCAGGGCTAAAAATTATGATTCAATTGAAAATTTAGAAAAAAATTCTTTAGATTTTTATGCATCTGTAAAAAGTCTTTACTTACAAGATCGACAACAAAAAATATTAAATACAAATAAGATTATAGAAACCCAAGATGATAGTGGTTGGGAAGAAATTACTAATTAAAGTATATATCATCGAATAATTCATGAATTTTAGAAATTTAAAAATTATATTTTTTTTGTTTTTACTAGTTTCAGGAAATGCCCATGCAATTGAACCAGATGTATTTGTTCAATCTACTGTTAATAGAGCATCTAAAATATTGGGCGAAAACATTAGTAAGAATGAAAAGATTATTAAACTCAAAAAAATTGCCAAAGAAACGGTAGATATCAAGGGTATTGGTTTTTATACATTGGGATCTGCTAGAAAAGAATTGGACAGTCAACAGAAAAAAAAATATTTGGAACTCTTTGAGCAATATTTTTTAAAAAGTTTTTCAAGTAGACTTGCGGAGTACACAAATCCAGAAATAGACGTAACAAATAAAAAAAAATTAAATGAAAATTACACAATAGTGAATAGTACTTTGAAGGGGACTTCAGAAAGACCTGAGATCGAAATTGATTGGAGAATTTATACAAAAAATACTGACAACCCTCTTATAAGAGATTTAATTATCGAAGGTTTAAGCTTAGCTAGAACTCAAAAAGAGGAATTTTCTTCAATTTTAAATTCAAATGATGGAGATATAAATTCCCTATTTAAATCTTTAGAACAATTTTCAAAAAATTGAGTTTTGGTGGGCCCGCCAGGACTCGAACCTGGGACCAATACATTATGAGTGTACTGCTCTAACCAACTGAGCTACAGGCCCTTAACAATATTTTATTTTATATAATATACAGTTATTCAATTTATTAAAGTTATTCAATACACCAATAATTAAGAGGAAACAAATTATTATTTAAATTATACTTTACGAAGTATTATATATTTTTTAATTATGTCACTCAAATGAAACTAGGTTAAATACAGATATAGGTTTGTACTAAAAATTTATTAATTAGATTAAATTTACTAAATGAAAGTTCGATTAATCTCATTTTTTACTGAAGGTATTCCTTTTGATAAAGGAGATAATTACCAAAAAAATGCAAAATTTTTTTTAAGAAAAACAAAAAATTTTTTTGAATCAGTGAATATTTTTACTCCAAGAATTTTAATTAAAAAAGACAAAAAATGGAAAAAAATTTTTAAGGATCAAGAGCCTGAAATGATTAAACTATCAAAAAAAAGTAAATTCAAATGGAATAAAAAATGGGCTAGAATAAATTTTTTTGAATGGAAACCAAACTTAATCAATTTTTTTTTTGAAAAAGAATTAAAAAGTAAAAATGAAATACTTATTTACCATGATTTTAATATCGATAAATATCCAGAATATTTATTAAATTTACAATCATTAAAAAAATGGACAGAAGTAAAAATGAATAATTGTGATATTTTACTAATCAACGATAGTAAAAAATATTTAACTAAAGATTGCAAAAAAGAATTATTAGATAAATACTTAATTAAGAATTACGAAAATTATCATCATATATGGGGTGGGTTAATTGTTTTACGAAAAACACGGATTGCGAAACAATTTATAAAAGAATGGAAAAAATTAACATCAGAATTAGATAACAGATCTCAATTTACCAAATATCAAAATTATAAAGACTTTGTTTGGCACTCATGTGATCAGGCGTGTCTTGGGATACTTTATTATTTGTGGAAGAAAAAAAAACCAAAAAAATTTAAAAAAATAAAATGTATAAATCTTTATAACTCAAGAAATATTCATTTAAAAAAATCAAGAATAATTATTTATTATTTAAAAAAAATTTTTAATTTTTTTATATAAACTTAAAAAAACGTTTAACTTTCCAAGAAACTTTTTAATTGCTTGTCATTATATTATATAATTTATTGTAATAATTTATTAATATTGTTTAATGATTCTTTCTCCCATAGCATTATTTGTGTATAATAGGCCTGATCAAACAGAAAAAATTCTAAACAACTTATCAAAAAATATCGAAATTAATAAATCAATTTTAAACATTATATGCGACCACCCAAAAGATTTAAACCAAGATGATAATTTAAAGAATAAAGAAGTCTTAAAAATAATAAATAAATTTAATAAATGTAAAGAGCTAAATATTATCAAAAGACAAAAAAATTATGGTCTCCATAATAACATAGTAAAAGGTTTAAATTTTCTCTTTAAAAAAAGCAATTCATTAATAGTTTTAGAAGATGACTTAATTTTAGATAAATTTTTTTTAAATTTTATGAATAATTCATTAAATAAACTCAAAATTTATAAATCTGTTGGGTCAATCTGTGGATATATTCCTTCAAACATCTCTAAAAGTAAAAAAAACAAAAATAATTTTTTTTCTAGTTTTGTAGATTGTTGGGGGTGGGCAACATGGAAAGATAGATGGAAATATTATAATAAAAATAATCAATCTTTATTTAATAAAATTTATAAAAAAAAAGACGAATTTAATTTAAGTAAAAACGAATATTTCAGTTCGCTTTTAAAAAATAATCATTTCAGAAAAAATCCTTCTTGGGCAATTAATTGGTATGCATCTCTTTTTTTGAAAGATAAATTAAATTTTTATCCAAGTAGATCTTTGGTATCATTGCAATCAACAACCGGAACAAATAGTATTAATAACGATATTTTTAAAAATAAAATATTAAATAAAAAAATTTACATTAAAAATAATTTTTCAGCTAAAGAAATTATAAATGATCGTAAAAATAATAAATTAATAGGTTCTTTTTATTCAAAAGCCCTTGGTAATAAACCTATCTTTCTAAATTTACCGTTCTTTGTAAAACGTTTTAAAGCCATCTTTAATACTAAGCCGCTATCTTTATAGTTCAGATAAGTTAATTAAAATTTATTCAAATTAAGTTTAATTCTTCAACACCATTACAAAATTTTGAATATCTAGTTTTTTCAAAAGGTATCTTACTTTCGATATAATTATTATAATTTAAATTATTTAATTTTATTTCAAAAATTATAGAATTAGCTGATAATTTAGACTTACTACTACCATATTTTATATACTTTATTGATTTATCTATTGTTAACCTTAGACCAAACAGTTCATAGTATTCTCTGTAATATATTATTTTTATCAAAGGATGGCAAAGACCATAAGTGGAATCAAAATAACCATTTTTTAAATATTTATTTTTATTTATATTTTTTTTTATTTTTTTATATCTGCCCTCAACACTGTTAACTTTTATTTCAAGATTAAATGATTGATTCTTATTTTTATCATTGGGATAGGTTCTGATTCTTATTTTTTTCCTAGGCACCAAACCTTCTATGGATTCATTGTATGATGAAAATTTCGAATTATCGAAATAAATTGAAGAGATTTTACGTCTTGGAAATAATATTTTAGCAGAATTTTCCCTTAAAAAATCATAAATTTGTGTAATATTTTCATTACAAATTAAATATTTATTTTCAATTCTAAAGCTCATTTTTTTTAATTTATAATAGTGATCTTTGAATAATCATCATTAAATTTTTGTTTTTCAAAGTTTTTACAAATAAATTTTTTAGCTAAAATATAACCTCCATCAAACTCTTGCTTTTTTTTATAAGAAGTCAGGCATGTTACAACTTTATTAATATTTATTTTTTCTAATAATGCTTTAGAACTATCTTTAGATGCTATGCCGATATTAGCGTTTTCTATATTGATTTTATTAGATTGCAAGATTGATTTTTCTCCAACTGAAATTGCTTTGTCGCCACAATTATTTAAATTAACATTTTCAATTTTATATTCTCCATAAGAAAAATCTATGCAATCATTTCTAGCTTTTTTAACAAAGATTTCTTTAAATTTTAAATTTGAAAAATCTGCATCTATACCATCGGAATTAGAATTTGAAATTTCTATTTTATAGATATCACCATGAGATCGAACAAAATTAATTGTATCCTCACAATTGAAGTCACTTGCAGAAAAAGATGTATTTTTAAGATGTGTATCAATTACAGTTAAACATCCAGTTAAATTATAATTTTTTTTATATTTTGTGACATCTGGTATACTCTGATTTACCATTTTTATTTTTATATTTTCTAATCTTGAATTTGAAAAAACTACTCTTCCATTTGAATTCTTGTAATTTAGCGTAAGTTGATTTGCAGAAACATCATAATTGATGTCTACCAATGAATTATAAAAAATTTTAATATCGTCGGTTAAATTCAATTTTTCTAATTTGTTTTTTCCTTCTCTATAAAAATCAAAAATTTTAGCATTTGCGTATTCATTTTTATCAATATTTAAAAATATATTATAATCGTCAAATATATGATCTTGCTCTAATAACTTTATAAAATCATTATTATTCACTGAAATATTATTGCAGGTAGATAGATTTAAATTGCAAAATTCTAAATCTAATAAATCACTTGCTTTTAAATTACATTGACTATCGTAAATGCAATTTAGAATATTTTTATCTCTTAAGAATACTAAAAGTATTTCTCTATTAAACTTTTGATTTTGGTAAGATTTTTTTTTAATAAAAAGATGATCTAATTCATTATTCATAGGTGAGTTTTGAATTAATTTTAATCTTTGTAATATCTTGTTAATAATTACTTCTAATTGCTCTAAGTTTATATTTGTAAAACCATTTTTATGTAATTCTGTCAGAATTTTATTTCTATCCAAATTATTTAGTTTAGTAATTACTTTGTCTGCTCCAAATTTTGCAGAGTTTAAAACAATGTAATCAGAATAATTTTTTGGAGGCTGATAACTCTCATTAAAATTCTCACCATCTAAAGACTTAAAATTTAATTTTAACATTCTTTGATAATTATAAATATTCTTTTTATATTTTCCTGAAAAGACATCATAATTTATTTCTGATAAAATTTTTGACATGCCGTCGTAATATATTGGTTCTATAATTTTATAAATTGGATCATAATAAAACCTTCGATTATAAAATGTCAAAGCATGCTCAATACCTACAGCCATTGATAACGCATCAAATTCGCTTAATCTTTGATAATTATTTTCATCAAAATCTTTTGGATCAAATCTTAACAATTCATCATAGAGAAAAAAGATTTTAGATTTAAGTAAAATCTTATTATAAAGTCTATTGGCTTCTAGGCTTGTTAGCTTATTTATCAAATTATCCTTAATCCACTCTGAATTTGAAATTCTCGATAATTGAAAAATATTAAAATTGTGATAATCCTCCTTGCTCTCTAAAATAGGCCCCTCAATTCTCGAATTATTTTCTAAAAATTCTTTTTTTAAATTTTCTTGAAATATATATTCAGTATCAATGCCATTAATTTTAACATTTACTTTAAAAGTTCTTGGACTCAAAAATCCCATATTCCTAAATAAGACCGTTGAAAAAATTTCGCCATCAAAATATCTTGACACAGGTCTAAACAAAATAAATCTAACAACATTATTTATATTTGTATCTTTCAGCTTTATCCTGAGGCTTGGGATAGGTGTTCCATTTATAATGCTTATGTGATCTATGCCATCTCCATGAAAACGCATAGTAGCTTTATGCAGACAATATGCTTGGTTATTATAAATTGTTTTTATTACAGCATTATGTTTTTTTTTAATATTAATTTTGATTATTTGATCTTTATTTCTCTTTTCTGATTCTAAATAATATTTTCCTATTCTTGAAAAAAATTTATTTGCTTTTTCAATTTTTATAAACTCAATTTTAGAAATTTCTTTACCAGTTACATCACCTGTACAAGCAGCATTTAACTCTGTAGAAAAAAAAAGAACAATAATAAAAATTTTAGTTATTGTATTGAACATCAATATTAATAATTTCTTTGTTCTTAACAAGTTCATCTTTAATTGAATTTATTAATTTTTTGTCTGAAGATGCAAGTTTATAAAAATAAACTTTATTTTTAATTGAAAAAAAAACTAACAGTTTATTATTTTTTAAAAAATCTATTTCCTCTTTTGACTCGACTTCTACTAAGTGCTTTTCAACACCATCATTTATTGAAAAAGAGTACTGAAAAAGATTAAATACGTTATATTTTTTACAAATTAGCTCAAAAATCTTACCAAATAACAATGTGCATGTTATTAATCCAATCAACAATAATCCCCATTTGATATCTACACCATACGCAATACCAAGAGTGATTAAAGCAAAATATACTACAAGTTCTAAAGGATTTTTTACTGGGCTTCTGAATCTTACTATAGATAAAGCACCAATCATTCCTAAAGATAAAGCAAAATTATTTGATATTACATTTGTTATAACTAAAGCAACTGGGGGCAATAACAAAAAAGTTATAAAATAATGAAAAGTATTTACCCAGTTTTGCTTGATAAAAACTAGAAAAAAATAAATTAGGCCACCTGAAAATATAGATAGTAGGCAACTAATCAAGATTAACTTCATAATAATTTTTTAAGCTGTCATATTATCTATAATTCTAATCAATTAAACATAAATTTTAGTTGGTGGGCCGTGTTGGTTACGCTCCAACTACCCCTGCAATGTCAATGCAGTACTCTACTATTGAGCTAACGGCCCTGAATGATTAGCTCTCTAAGAAACTTTTTAGCTGTTTGGATCTACTAGGGTGCTTTAATTTTCGTAATGCCTTAGCTTCTATTTGTCTAATTCTTTCTCTTGTAACAGAAAATTGCAATCCAACTTCTTCAAGAGTGTGGTCTGTGTTCATCCCAACACCAAATCTCATCCTTAAAACTCTTTCTTCTCTTGGGGTAAGAGTGGATAAAATTTTTGTAGTGGCTTCTCCTAGGTTTGACTTAATAGCTTGCTCTAAAGGAGCTAGAGCTTTAGTGTCCTCTATAAAATCTCCTAAACTACTATCTTCCTCATCACCAACTGGTTTTTCTAAAGATACAGGTTCTTTAGAGATTTTTAAAACTTTTCTTACTTTGTCTAGAGGCATTCTTAATTTTTTTGCTAATTCTTCTGGAGTTGCTTCTCTTCCAAATTCACTTAGTATCAATCGTTGAGTTCTCACAATTTTATTAATAGTTTCAATCATATGCACAGGAATTCTTATTGTTCTGGCCTGATCAGCTATCGATCTTGTAATTGCTTGTCTTATCCACCACGTAGCGTAAGTAGAAAATTTATATCCTCTTCGATATTCGAATTTATCAACTGCCTTCATTAAACCAATATTTCCCTCTTGAATAAGATCTAGAAATTGTAATCCTCTATTGGTGTATTTTTTTGCTATTGATATTACCAACCTTAAATTTGCTTCGACCATTTCTTTTTTTGCAATTCTTGACTCTTTTTCGCCTTTTTGAATTCTGCTAACCAATTTTTTAAAATCAGTAACTGACATTCCAATTTTTTCACTAATTTCTATCAATCTCTCTCTTATATTTTTAAATTCATCTTTATTTTTTGTGAAAAACTGTTTCCAAACCGAGTTAGTATCTAAAAATTTTTTTAAATTTGGATTAATTTCATTACCAATATAAAATTTAATAAACTCGTTCCTTGGTATTTTTTGATCCATTGCTAGTCTTAAAAGATTTCCCTCAAGAGAGATGATCTTTTTATTTTCAACGTAATGTTTCTGCACTAATTCCTCTAAAACTGATGGAGATAATTGAAGAGATTTAATATTTTCAAGAATATCATTAACAATTTTTTCGTAAGTTTTTTCTTTTGCTGGAGAAAAAATTTGTGAATTTAAAACGCAGTTTAACTTATCTTTCTGATATTTAATGAGCTTCGTATACTCTTTGGTTAACGTTAGAACTGTTTTTAAAACCTTTGGCTTTATTTCGGTTTCCATTGCTGCCAGAGTAGGATTGAAATCATCATCACCGTCTTCGTTAGAACTATCTTCTTTTTCAGTTTCACCTGAATTTTTTTGCTTAGCACTTGGTCCTGTTGACTCGTCTTCCATATAATTGGTATCAATGTCAATAATTTCTCTTACTAAAATTTCATCTTTTTGTAATTTTTCATTCCAGTCATAAAACTGTTGAGCAGTTATTGGACTTTGAGATAGAGCAATTAGCATTATATCTTTTCCTGCTTCTATTCTTTTTGCAATAGCGATTTCACCTTCTCTTGAAAGCAATTCTACACCACCCATTTCTCTCAAATACATTCTTATTGGGTCATCACTTTTTTCTATTGTCTTGCCTTCCTCTTTGGATGAATTCTCTTTTTTTCTTAAAACTTTAAAGTCAGATTTTTTTTCTACTAAAGTAACCTTTTCATCTAATATATGGATAAAAGCTTGTGATAAATTTTCGTCGGAAAGATTTCGTTTACCTAAAGATTTACTCAATTCTTCATATGTAATAAAACCTCTGTGCGTACCACGCCCCATTAATCTCGCAAATGATTTTGTAATTATTCTTTCCACAGCAATTAAATTTGAAGAGTCTTATATAATATCAAATTCTCAAAAATCCATTACTAATTTGAGAGTATTAATTGATATTTTGCTTTTTTTTTAGCTCTTTTAGCTCGTTAAATGTTGCTTCACTTAAATCTTTGGAAAACTTCGATTCTAACTCTTGAATCCTAAACTCTAAATCATAATTATTTAAATCTCTTCCTATATCATCTAATAGCTCAATCACATCATGTTCATTTCCAGATTTATTTTTTAAGATATATTTAATAGGAGCAAACTTGTTAATCTTTTCTACTATTTGTTTGTCGATATCTAATTGATCTATTGACAATTTGTTTCCCAATTTAAGTTTAGAAATGATTTGATCAAAAATTTGTTTATTTATTTTTGTAAATAACTTGATATTTTCAATCAAGTGAATGTGCTCTTGAATTAAATTTAAATTATTCATTATTAAATATAATAAAGAGAATTCCTTTAACTCAACACCTGTCAGAGATTGACTTTCATTAAAGTGTTTTTTTGTTTTTTCTAATGATCTTGTTTTTTTAAAATTGAAGTTCTTTTTATTTTGAGCTGTATGGGGAGTAAGATCAGAAATTTTTTCTAAAAAGTACTCTAGTACATACTTTCGAATATAATTATCTTTTATTGTATTTGCTATAGATCTTAATTTTTTATCAAAAATTGCCATTGAAGATGGATTGTTTTCAGTTTGTTTTTTATAGTGACTAAATATAAATTGATGTATTGAAATTTTATTTTGTTTTGAAAAATCTAAAAAATAATCTTTTCCTTTTTTATTTACAAAGCTATCAGGATCTTCACCATCAGTTAAAAATAAAAATGAAATTTGTTTTTCAGGTTTTAAATCTTTTATTGAATTCTCGGCAGCTCTTAGTGCCGCTTTATAACCACTATCATCACCATCAAAGCAAATAACAATATCGTTAAAAAATTGATTTAAGGTAAATATTTGTTTATCAGTTAATGAAGTTCCTAAATTTGCAACAACATTATCAATTCCATTTTTGCTTAAACCAACTACATCCATGTATCCTTCTACCAAAAAAATTTCATCTATTTTGTTTGAGAGTTTTCTAGCTAAATCAAGATTATATAAATTAGAACCTTTTTTAAAAAAAGAAGTTTCAGGAGAATTAATATATTTAGCAAGGAAATCTTTTTTTTCAATTATTCTACCACCTAATGCAATTGGCTGACCTGAAATATTATTTATTGGGAATATCAAGCGACCTCTAAATCTTTCAACATGAATTTTTTTTTTTTCATCAAAATAAAATAATCCAGTTTCTAATAAATCCTCTGTTTTATAATCATTTTTGATTTTCTCAAAAAAACTTGAATTCTTTTCAACAAATCCGATTTTAAATTTTTTCACTTGATCCCTGTCCAGTGATCTATCTTTTAAATAATCTCGAGCATTAGAGTAGGTTTCATTTTTCAAAAGTTCATTATGATAAAAATCAACATACTTGCCAAAAATTGAGGAATATATTTTCCATTTTGTTTCTCTTTCTTCATCTTGTTTTGAAAAAATATATGGCTGCATTCCTGCAAGATTTGCTAAATGTTTTACTGCTTCACCAAATCTTAAATTTTGAGTCTTCATTACAAAATCAAAAATATTTCCATGTTCAGATGTAGCAAAACAATGATAAAATTCTTTCTCGTCATTAACAGTAAATGAAGGTGTTTTTTCATTTTTAAATGGAGAAAGACCTATGTATTCTTTTCCTCTTTTTTTTAAACTTACTGCTTTTGAAACAACAGTTGAGACCTTTAATCTCAATTTAATTTCATCAAGATATTCTTTTGGATATTTCATTATTTACTTAATAAGTTTTTTAATAAAGCTCCTGCCTTACCAAAATCTATTTCATCAGCATGATTTTTTTTTAATTCTCCCATTACCTTACCCATATCCTTAATTGATGTGGCTCCTAACTTAGAAATAGTTTCTTCACATAATTTTTTTGTGTCTTCTTCACTAAGTTGTTTTGGTAAAAAACTGGTTAAGATATTATATTCATTTTGCTCTATCTCTAAAAGATCTGAACGATTGTTTTTTTTATAAATATCGATTGATTCGACTCTCTGCTTGGCCATCTTCTTAAATAATTTCTTTATATCCTCATCATCTGTCTCTTTTTTATTTGGCCCTGCTCTATTTAAAATATCAAGATCCTTAATTGAGGATAAAATTAACCTATAAGTTGATATTTTTGTTTTATCTTTAGATTTTAAAGCATTTTTGTATTCAGTTTCGATTGTTTCTCTTAATGACATAATTTTTTAATCTACTGTAAAGAAAAAATTCTTCAAAAGAAAAATTGTTTTTTTACAATTTTATAATACATCTCTGTTGCGATAATAAACCAATTATTGTATTAACCTTTAACTTATGAGTTGTAATTGATCAAAAAACCAAAAAAAACAAACTCAAAAAATCTACAAATTAATACAGGTGTTTTAGTTCTTGAAAACAAGAGGGTTTTCAAGGGTATTGGAATTGGTTATCAAGGAGAAGCAACCGGTGAAGTTTGCTTTAATACTTCTTTAACCGGTTACCAGGAAATTATTTCTGATCCTTCCTACGCAGGTCAGATTATTAACTTTACATTCCCGCATATTGGAAATGTCGGAACCAACAAAGAGGATATTGAGTCTGATAAGATCTGGACTAGAGGTGTAATCTTTAATTCTGAAATTACCTCTCCTTCAAATTATAGAGCATTTTTGCATTTAGATGCTTGGCTAAAAAAAAATAAAATTGTTGGAATTACAGGATTAGACACTAGAAGTTTAACAAATTTTATTAGAGACAAAGGGGCGCCTAAGGGAACAATTTCTTATTCCAAAAATGGAAAATTTAATGTTAGTAAATTAATAAACTCAACCATTAAATGGAGTGGATTAAAAAATCTTGATCTTGCAGAAACCGTAACAACTCCAAAAAACTATATTTGGAAAGGCTTTAAAACTTGGAGGAAAGAAACAGGATATAAAAAAAATACAAAAAATTCTTTTCATGTGGTTGCAATAGATTATGGAATTAAAAAAAATATTTTAAGATATTTTTCAGACTTCGAATGTAAGGTGACTGTTGTTTCTTGCAAAACTTCTGCAGAAAAAATATTAGATCTCAAACCGCAAGGAATATTTTTATCCAATGGTCCTGGTGATCCTGCAGCAACAGGAAAATATGCAATAGAAATACTTAATAAATTAATTAAAAAAAATCTACCTATATTCGGGATTTGTTTGGGTCATCAAATTTTAGCATTAGCCCTAGGTGGGAAAACAAAAAAAATGAAGTTGGGACATAGGGGTGCAAACCATCCTGTCAAAAATTTAGTCCATAACAAAGTTGAAATCACCAGTCAAAATCATGGTTTTGTAGTAGTTGAAGAAACTTTGCCAAAAAAAATTGAGATAACTCATAAATCTCTTTTTGATAATACCATTGAGGGAATAAAACTTAAAAGCAGACCAATATTTTCAGTGCAATATCATCCAGAGTCAAACCCAGGACCTCAAGATAGTATCTACTTATTTCAAGAATTTATTAACAACATGAAAAAAAATGCCAAAAAGAAGAGATATTAAAAAAATATTAGTTGTAGGAGCTGGACCAATTATCATTGGTCAAGCATGTGAATTTGATTATTCAGGTACACAAGCTTGCAAAGCATTAAAAGATGAGGGTTACAAAGTAATTTTAATTAATTCAAATCCTGCAACTATTATGACTGATCCAAATGTTGCAGACAAAACTTATATAGAACCAATAACATTAGAAGTTTTAGAAAAAATTCTTAAAAAAGAGAAACCGAATGCAATTCTACCAACTATGGGTGGTCAGACTGCACTTAATCTTGCAATGGAAGCTGAAAAAAAGGGAATTTTAAAAAAATATAAGATTGAGCTTATAGGTGCAAACTCTAAAGCTATTTCTAATGCAGAGGATAGAAAAAAATTTAGAAAAAATATGATTGATATTGGTTTAGATTTGCCTAAATCTGAAATTGTAAACAATATCAGCCAAGCATCTAAAGTTTTAAAAAAAATTGGTCTCCCTGCTATTATAAGACCTGCATTTACTCTTGGAGGCCTTGGTGGTGGTATAGCCAAAAATAAAAAAGACTTTCTAAAAATAATTAAAAGTGGACTCCATGAGTCCCCCGTTAGTCAGGTATTGGTTGAAGAATGTTTAGAGGGCTGGAAAGAATTTGAGATGGAAGTTGTAAGAGATAAAAAAGATAACTGCATAATCATCTGCTCAATTGAAAATGTTGATCCAATGGGAATACATACTGGTGACTCAGTTACTGTTGCTCCAGCGCTTACGTTGACTGATAAAGAATACCAAGTAATGAGAAATGCTTCTATTGCTTGTTTAAGAAAAATTGGGGTTGAGACAGGTGGATCAAATGTTCAGTTTGCAATTAATCCTAAAAATGGCCGAATGGTTGTAATTGAAATGAACCCAAGAGTATCAAGATCATCAGCACTTGCATCAAAAGCAACTGGATTTCCAATTGCAAAAGTTGCCGCAAAGCTTGCTGTTGGTTACACTTTGGATGAATTAAAAAATGAAATTACCAAAGTAACGCCTGCTTCATTTGAACCAAGTATTGATTATGTGGTTACAAAAATTCCAAGATTTACTTTTGAAAAATTTTCAACTTCTCCAGCAACCCTGGGTACATCAATGAAATCAGTGGGTGAGGCAATGGCTATAGGAAGAAATTTTAAAGAATCACTTCAAAAGGCATTAGTATCTCTTGAAACTGGTTTTTCAGGATTAGATAAAATATTTGATTTAGATAAAAAACAAATTGAAAAAAAGCTTAAAGAGAATATTCCAAATAAACTCTTATTGGTTGCAGAAGCAATAAGAAAAAAAATTAATTTAAAAAGAATATTTACCTTATCGAAAATTGACCCATGGTTTCTTGGGCAAATTCAAGAAATTGTAGACAACGAAATTATAATTAAAAGCAAGGGATTGCCAAAGAATTTCAATGAATTCAATAGAATAAAATCAATAGGTTTTTCTGACAAAAAATTAGCAGAATTAACAAACACATCTGAAGATATAATAAGACGAAAAAGAACTGCACTTAAAATTTTACCAGTATTCAAAAAAGTTGATACTTGTGCAGCTGAATTTAGGTCATTTACACCTTATATGTACTCAACATATCAAAGAAATTTCTCAATAAATTCAGAATGTGAAGCAGATCCATCAACTAAGAAAAAGATTATAATTCTGGGTGGGGGTCCTAACAGAATTGGACAAGGAATAGAATTTGACTATTGCTGCTGCCAGGCGAGTTTTTCATTAAAAGAAGCTGGATTTGAGACAATTATGGTTAATTGTAATCCTGAAACAGTTTCAACAGATTATGATACTAGCGATCGATTATATTTTGAGCCTTTAAAAGAAGAGTATGTTTTTAATATTATTAAGAAAGAAAAAGAAAAAGGAAATCTAATTGGAGTTATTGCTCAATTTGGCGGTCAAACTCCAATTAAACTTGCAAAGTTTTTACATGATAACAAGCTTCCAATTTTAGGAACACAGTACACATCGATTGATTTAGCAGAGGATAGAGATCGATTTAGAACACTTATTAATAGATTAAAACTTAAACAAGCTGAAAGTGGAATTGCCAAAACTTTTAGCCAAGCAATACAAATAGCTGAAAAAATTGGTCTACCTTTAATAGTAAGGCCCTCATATGTATTGGGTGGAAGAGCGATGGAAATAGTTCATGAAAAAAGCCAACTTAAAAATTTTGTTGAGGAAGCATTTAAAGCGGCTGAAAAAAATCCAATTCTAATTGATAAGTTTATTAATCATGCAATGGAAGTTGATGTTGATGCAATATCTGATGGAAAGCAAGTTCATGTGGCAGGTATTATGCAGCATATTGAAGAAGCTGGAATTCACTCAGGAGACTCGGCTTGTAGTTTGCCTCCCGTATCAATTAAACCTTTTCTCATTAAAGAAATCGAAAATCAAACTAAGAAATTAGCTTTAGCTTTGAAAGTAAAAGGTTTTATGAATATTCAATTTGCAATTAAAAAAGATGAAATTTATGTAATTGAG
>VMHT01076344.1_pt1 | contig 15989 bp, 15 predicted proteins | sample 4693611 | NCBI WGS metagenome assembly VMHT01 (sample SAMN12280063, study PRJNA550983) | marine metagenome | isolation source: seawater sampled from same location over 5 years 0.02-0.2 micron viral filtrate | place: USA: collected off the coast of southern California halfway between the port... ... | reverse complement strand
TCCACCATTTAATATAGCATTTTGATTTTGTATCTGAGTAACATAATCGTCAACAGCTTGTCTTTGTATTTCTGCAATAGTAGCTGGAGATATATCTCCACCAGTTCTAGGATCTTGTACAACTGAATCATTTGAAATATTTCCTGCTACTTGAGCACTTTGCCCAACAGTAACGCCTTCTGAATTAGATAATGCTTCTAACTCAGCAATTCTAGCTTGAGCTGTTGCCGCATCTGGACTAGTAGCTTCAATTGCTCTCGCAACTTCTGGTGAAACAGCTCCTTGATTTGGTAATTTTTTTAAATCTATTATTTTTTTATTCATTAGTTAACTCCTATTAACCTCTTTGTGCAGTTGCTAAATTAACAGCTTTTATAGTTAAACTTATACTAGTGCTACCGCCGGTTTCATTTCCTACGATCGTAATAGTAGCTGTTTTGTCTTTTGATAATTGTTTTCCTACTAACCTAAATCCACCTTTACTCAATGCTGCTACACTAGTAGCTTCTGCATTTGCAGAAATGCTAGGTACAGTTGGTAAAATATTACTAGTAATTTCTTGTCCTACAGCAGATGTAATTAATGCAGTAGATGAATCAGATAAAATTGCTGAATATCCAAATGTAGAATTTGCATTATTTAATCCAAATGTCGAAGCTTGTATAACAGCTGACTGTCCTGCATTTAATGTTATACTTGTTTTGTCTACTTGTACCGTTGGTATTCTTGTTGTAGTATTATTATCTAATGTTAGCAATCTACTTTTCATTGCTTGAGTTTCATCTGGAAGTGCTTCTGTTAATGGTAAATTTTCAATAACTATACCATAATAGTCTGTTCCTAATGAATGATTTGGATTCCATAAATCATAATCAATTTCATCATCTGCTAACGCAAATTGTGTTATATTAAAAGAACCATCTCCTTTAGCTAGTAATTCACGTCCCTTATTTGTTAAGATTGCGTCTACTGTTACAGAAGTATTATCTAAGTATCCCATTGTTATTCCCTTTTTTTTATATAAATATTACGTTCTAAAAAAAAATGCTGTATTATTGTTTTTATTATTATTATCCTTTAACATCAAATAATCCTTTACTTCCAGGCGGCTCTATATATAATTTATTTCCTGTAGTTATAGAAACTTCAATAACTGGCTTTCCATCTGGAGTGTCTTTTGAATTAACATTATAATCTGGACTAGATATTTTACAGCCGTTAAATCTATGATTAGCTATTCCGGTAGGAAGATAATCTTGAAATTCAGCTACTCGTAATTCAGATCCAGTAATACCTAATTTATATCTAGTTTTGTTAAATTCTGATAATCTACTACTAGTTATGAATAAAGATATAGCTTCTGACTCCCAATAAGGTGTAGATGATGTAACAAACGAACTGCCGGAAAAAATTATACTAGTGTGTGAATATACAGTTCCAGCATACGGATCTTTATTGGTTATTAATCTTGCATTATAATTTACAGCTGTTCCTTCTATATTAAAAAATTCTAAGTTACTATTTTGTAATTTACACTCATAATCTATTAATGCAATACTAGTAACGTCTGTCTTAGTAGTTTCAATAGATCCAGATGCAGTTGTTTGATAAGCACCATCTATATCCGGGTTTGTATCAAATGAAGCTGACGCAATAAATTGATCGGTTGCTTCTATGAGATTATCTCCTATTACAGGCAATGAAGCTGAAGCAAATGATTGCCATTTTCCTTGCATGAGGTTATCCCCAATTACCGGTAATGAAGACGATGCAAATGATTGCCATTTGCCTTCTACAAGATTGTCTCCAACTGCAGGTAATGAAGCCGACGCAAATATCTGCACTTTGTTATCATTTATGTCTGGAGCGGCAAATAATTCTGTTACAAAATTTTCTTGAGAGCCAGATAAAATTTCAAAATCTCTGAATATATCACCTTCTGGATTCAGTCTACTTGCACTAGGAATAACAAAATCAGGTACGTGTATTTCAGATAAATGAGTTTGATTTAATTTTGATATTTCTGTTAATGCAGTGTCTTTACTTCTTTCAATAATAGTTGGCTGTATTAATAATCCTAATATTTTTTCAGATCTAGCAGGTAATAATTGTTCTAATTGCTTAAAGAAAGATAAATCAAATAAAGAAAATATTCGTAGATATGAATTCATATCATTCTTAGTTGAATATTTTTTCCAATACTCACGAGACGTATTAATTAAATCAGGGTATGTATATCTATTTTCTTTTGCACGTGGATCTCCAATTAAATCATCCAATATTGTAAATCCTAATTGAGCAATAATATCATCATTGATCATTGTTTGAGGAGAATAATATATTCCCAACTTATTAGAATCTAAAGGAGCAGTATCAAATCCATTTCTAGTAGCTCTATTTTCTACATTTAATGTGTTAAGTAACTCAGTTGATTCAATTCTTACTTTATTATCATCAAACGTACCGCCCCCTAATGATATTCCATCAAAATAATATGTTTCTTCTATAGAATCATATGGAGTACTATTTGTCCACGCTGGATATCCAGATCCGGTAAATGATGCTGATATAGTTGTTCCAATATCAGGTTGTACTCCAGTTAAACTACTAGTAGCTGCGTGATTAATTTTTTGAGTTAAAGGAGTTCTAAAAACTAATTCGTCATATGCATCTACATTTCCATCATATGCAGACGGAGCTTTTGTATGATTAGTATATGGAGCATCATTTAAACTACCGGTCCACATACGTAATTCTTGTACTTGTCCTAATAAACGACTTCCGCCAGATGTGCCTCCTATTAATACAGTCCCAGGATTAGAAAATGAGCCAGTTGCTGATGCAGAAACAGTATTGATAATTTTTCCAAATTTTGATTTTTTTGCTAATACTTCAATACTATTATTAGAACCAGTACGTAATAATGCAGTTAAATAATCACCTTCAAACATTTCAATTTCAGCTGATGAAGTGCCGTTGATTTGTATTCTTCCCATTGTTCCTCTAGAAAATTCTAAAGTTACATCATTGCCGCCGGCTGAGAATAAATTCATTGTTCCTGGAACTAATGGATTCTTTAAAACATTATCAGTTCTAAATCTTAATTCAACTGCTCCAATTGTTTGATTATAATCAACTCTAACAACACCGGTTGTATTTTTAATTAAATCTAATGAATAATCAAAATTTAATTTTTCATATGATGGAGGCCTTTTAAGTCGTGGACCGCCATATTCTTGAATAGTTATTAATGATTGAGGTACTCCATAACAAGCTAATAATGCTTGCACACTACGTTTAGTTCCTTTATTTTTTAATAATCCAGGAATGTTATTAACAATTCTTCGCCATATACCATATGTAACATCACGAAGTGGTAATGATGGATCTCCTACACTATTTGAACCAGTTAGTGGTGTTCCATTACTGTCAGTACCTAATGTGTATTCCCATAAATCAGTTGATTGTGCACCATTAGTCAATTTCCATCCAAATTGTTTAGCTACAGTATATAATAATTCATTTGGCATACCTTGTTTAGGATGCTCATCTCTAGAATTAATTAAAGTCATTGCATTTATATATGTATATAATATATCATAATGATGCCCTAACATGTTAACAAATGTAGATAATTGTTCATTATTTTCATCTAACAACATGAACTCTGGAATACTTCTTATTAATCGATTATTATTTCTAAGATCATATATAGAAGCACTTTCATGTATTCCAGTATACCAAGATTCAAAATTACTGCTTGTTACCGAATATAACTCAAACGGATAAGTACTATTAGATTTAGGAGCTGGGCTTATATAACTTCCAGTAACAAATTCTACAACTGGATTAGCTACTGGAATATCATGAGTGAATATTTTTGAAGATGAATCATAATATAAATATTGCTCAAATTGATCCATTCCTCCAATTAAATTTGTATATAAATTATTGAAATCGGCTGCATTTGCTATAGCTGCTGATCCAGATAATAATCCAGCCGATGCAGATTGAGCAGTATAGTATTCTAATAATTCAATTTTATATTTAAAATTATCCAATCGTTCTGTTGCTGAACTATAAAAGACAAAATTATTAAAATCACCAAAATCAATATTTAATTTAACCCCGCCTAAACTACCAGAAAAATAACTATCAATTATTTGTTGAGATGTTTGCATTGACGACCCTAATAAATCGCTCCATGATTTTAAAGTTGTTGCATTTGATGTATCTTGTTCTGCAGAAGCTTCCCAATTTGTTCCTTGCAACACATTAAATGTAATCTGATCTAATACTTCTGAAACAGAAATATTATCTACATATGGTAATTTATTTTCTCTAACAATCCAACATTTAAAGTTTTTCTCAATATCATCATCTAGTGGTTTATATAACTTAACAAATAAATATTTTCCTACAACTACACTATTAACAAATAAATTTGTTTTATTTCTTGAAAAATTTAATAGAAAACTAAAATTATTATTGTCTGTTAATGCAGTTTGTCTTCCAGCAACATTATTAATATATTGATTAATTGATAATAAAAATTTTGGATTAGTTTCGTCAATTGCACGTAAACGTACTTCTGTTCTATCTGGAGATATATCATCGATTGCCATTAATGGGGCATTATAACTTCCAAGTATATTTACAAAAAAGTTTAATATTATTCTATAATTGCCAGATGTTAATTCTAACTTTCTAAGTTCTTGACTTAAATTAAATTTAACAGGACTTGTTAATTGTATTTGAGCTCCATCTTTAGTAAAAGCTGCTTGATCAAAATTTTCAAGATCTACTTTGTGTTTTCCAGTAATCCATGTATCTCCAGAATAAACATGAAATTCATTTGATGCATTAGCAGTCCCTAGATTTACTTCCCCATATTGAAATAACGATTCTTTAAATAGATCTAGATCGTTTGCATCATACCTCTCAGCATTAGTTGCTTTTGATTCATTTAAAAGTTTATCTTTATTTGTGTACTGCGTTAACATATTATATTCTAAGTATTAAATTAATTTACTATCATCCACCTTTTTTTCCAAATGGAAGTTTATCCAACATTGCCTTTATTTGAGCAGCTTGTTTAGCTTTAATAGCATCTAGTTCCGCTTGGGATAGTGGATTTGGCTGTATAGTAGATGTAAATGATGATTCTCCAGTCGCCTTATCAGCTTCTGTATTACCTTTATCTTTAAACACTTTGTCCAAGGCTGCTTTTGCTGCTGCTGCTTTTGCTGCTAGTGATGCTTTAACTGCTGCAATTCGTTTAGATTCACGGTCTTGCCAAACTCTATATGCCGCGTCTTCTTTTGCTTTTTTCTCTCTTGCTGCCTTTGCTGCAGCTGCAGCATTTTTAGCTAATTGTTCTTTATTAGGAGATCCAGGTCCAATAGCTGGAAGTAAATCTTGTGTGCGTATATCATATCCGCCATATTTCTTTTTTGGAAGTATTACTTGTTTACCATAATATTTGCTTCTTTGATTGTAATCAGCAACACCTTTTCCAGGATCATCAATAAATTGTACTTCCCAATAACAAGCGTTTGTCAGATAATAACCTCCGTTACTACCATTTGTTTCAACTTCCCAATAATCAAATTCTTTCATTACTCTAGGATCTATTATATAATGCAGATTACATGGGATAGATTGGTTCTTATTACCTGGATTATCTATGGCCCATTGCCTCCCTCGATATTCTCTATATCTTCTATAATTGATACTTGCTTGAACCCGACCATGTGCATCATATATAGATTTTCCATCATTTCCAGTCGGACTATCATAATGCCATCCAGATACCGCAGAACGCCTACTAAGCCATATATTAAATTCAGTATCATAATCATATGGATACGGAACTCCTTCTACCGGAGGAGGATTATATTTTACTTCAGGTTTACCCGCTGCATATCTCAGCCTCATCGTTGCCTCATCAGAACCTTTCATTTGAAACCTAAATTGTATTTTAAATTTGATAACTTTACCTTGTTCTTGACAAGATTTTATAATGTCTGGCGTCAAATAAAACTTGCCGTCTATTAATGGCTGTCCATATATTGTTTGGAAAAACGGAGCGGCTCTTTTACCTTCTCCCCAACCAGTCCCATTCTTTTCATAAATATTCCACGTGGATTGCCATCTTACACTAGTTCTTTTATACTGGCCCTCCCCTAATTTAGGATAAACTGAAATAGGTATTTGATGATATCCGCTTATATTATCTGGTGCATCTTTTTCTAGACTTTTTTGTACATTTTCTAATATATCAATATTTTGATCTGGTATTGAAAAATCAGCTACATTAAGCTTTGTGGTTGGCGGAAATTTATAATAACTAAATGCTGTATCAATATTTTTAACAACTGACCTGTTTGTGTAATTTTTTCTTATTTGTTCAAATATTATTGAATTTTCATTATTAGCAGGTATATTATTTTTATCAGCTCTACTTAATAAACGACGCGATTCATTTTCTTTTTTAGTTATAACTGAGTCAATCTTTCGTTTTTTAGGTTTATTTTTTGTAAATTTCTTTTTTGGACGACCCATTTTTACTTGATCTACCTTTTTATTCTTAGATTTACTATTTGAATAACTAGCCATTATTCATCTCCTATATTTATAATAACTGATCCATTTTTATCACGATTGTTTAAGTCTTTTAAATTTGTCTTAAAAAAAATACCTTTTTTATTATATTGTAAATACATAGCATATTCAACAGGTGTAGGTGTAGGCGTACTTATTGGTTTTGATTTCTTCTTTTTCTTTTTGTTTTTTCGATCTTTGTCTTTATATTGAAATCTTTTATCTTTTTTATCAAAATAAACTGGGTCTTTTTTTGTACGTTTTGGAGTTTCATCAATATTGGTGCTATCAGTACTATATTCTGTTACATAAGAAAGTAATGATTCGTCCCCATCCCCCGGACTACCTACAGAAGTGGCTCGATCACTAACTGAAAATTCATCTACTATTTTTTCTACTGACTTAGCTTCACGATTGACAATCTTCTCTGTTTCTTTAGCAGAAGTTCTAGGTAATTGTTTTAATATGTTAATTAACTTAGTTTGAATCATATATCTATAAATATTAAACTAAAAAATTATGAATAATTATCTAGTAACTTTAAAAAATAGTTTGTCATTAATATATTCATCTAGGAATCCATTAACAATTTTAAATTCCAATCTATAATATCTTTCTGGCATTAATCCTGTCATATCTAGATAAATAAAGTTACTAGTACTATCACAACTAACTTTTGTATACTCTGTCTCATAAGGTATAATAACTTCGTCTGTAGCGGCATCTATAACCGAGTATAATGAACTACTAGGAATATACTTAATAGTTTGTAATGGAAATGTATTAGTGGGAGATTTCTGCGGATACTTATCTCTACCATACAGTCTAATTTTTGTTACCTCTTCATCTTTATACGATTTTTTTAATTCCGTATAGACTGAAAATGAATTAGAATCAATTGGATCTAAACTTCCTGTTTCAAAACTAGATTTATCAAAGTACATTAATAATCTAGGAACATATATAGTATGAGTATCTCTACTAAAAAATCTAATATCTCCAGCAACACCAGCATTAGATTCGTCTGCATCTGAATATTTTAAAATAAATCCATAGTTTGGTACTGTATACCCACCACTTCCAGATATCCATAATTTAATAGCGTCAGTAACATCAATATTGATATCAGTTGGTCTAACTGATGTATCATTTAAATTAGTATCGTCAAATGATTGTGAATATAATGTAGCGCTACCACTTGAAGCAGCAGAACCGGATTCATATAACCAACTTCCGCCTTTACCAGATCCAGACACATATAATGTACTACCAGTAGGCATATTAATATTTTGACTACTAGATATCCAAGAAATTGATCCAGAACCAGGTTGATTCCATGAACATCCATCTATAATTGCAGTACTAGAATTAAAAAATCCAGTGCCATTAGTCCAATCTTGTCCTACAACGTTTGCGTCAATCGTAAAACTAGCAGGTAAGTTTTTAGTATGAGTTGTATATAATTGCAACATAAATTTACAATCATTAACCGTTTTAGTATATTTTGTTAACGCTGAATTAACATCTGCCATATCAAATTTGAGTAAAGTTCGTGATAATGAGTGACTAGAAGTAACTGCAACTGTTAAATGTTTTCCTACTTCTAAAATTTCATCGATGCCGGTATTATACGTAGGTTTGCCTTCATATAAGGTAGCATCATTAGATGGATATATTATTTTAAACATAATTATAGTCTTTTTAAATAAATATTAAATTAAAAATTTACTACCCTTCCTTTAATATCTTTATTTAAGAATTTAATTTCAAATATACCAGGGTCTAAAGGTGGATAAATAATTCCTTGTTTTGTAGCGCTTTCTAAATCATATACATTTCCAGAATACTTATTAGCTGTATCATATAAATTTTTAAAGTCTAAATCAACAACAGATTGTACTCCAGCCGTATTTCCTAGCACATTCATTACTTCTGACATAATAATTGGCTGATTAATTTGCCATTTATCAATTGAAAAGAATTGTTTTAATAAATTAATACATTGTAATAAGACTTCATTACTATTATAATTTGTATTAACCGTTATTTCAAAGTCTATACCAATATTAACAATAAATGCATCTAATATATTAACAGCATCTGTTAATATTCTATAATAATCTAAATAATTTTTTAAATTAGTTTTAATTGCATCGTTAAGAGTTGTTAAATTATTATTATTATCAACTCCTAAAGTATATAAATTCATAGCCAATGGATTTGGAATTCTTGTTTCTTCCATTTGATTTTGTGATAATTGATCATCTGGAACTATATATGCTTTTGAAACACTTCCAAACTTTGCTGGCATTGAATAACATCTAATAATATAATCATCTTTAGTAACTAATCGATTCTGAGTTGCAAAATTAGATAATGCATTATTTTTTATGTCTTGCAATGTATCTGCAGATTTACCTCCCCGAGCAGGGTTTTCATTTGTAGTACTTATACTAGATTTAACAAAGTTTGTCATAGCCGTACTAGTTGTAGCATTTGGATCATCATCAAATTCTACTTTTTCAACATTAGTTAAAACTGAAGCCTGTACGTTATCTTTTACTCCTCCTCCAACTGTATATGTAACAGTTAACGTTGTATTAGCAGGAGCTGCTCCATAAGCTCTAGTATATAAAAAATTAGAAGGATCTATGTCGACATCAATTGGTTTACGAAATCCAGCAAGACCATTTCCAACATTATCTGGATTTGGTATAATTTCTTCATCATTATTATCTGATATTCCTGCTCCAAATTGAAGTTCTATTTTTTTATCACTTCGTAATCTTGTAATAAATCGTTTTGACGTTTTGCGAAGTTTTAATAAACTAGGACTTGAACTTCTATATTGAACAAAATCTGGATCATTCTCTAATAAATTTGGAACTTCATTAAAAATAGTATCTTGTGCTAAATAATCAACTTGATACCAATTATCTCCGTCTGATTCTTCGCATGATAGAATATCTATAATATTTGTATCATCTAATACTATTTTATCATATTGCTTAGGAGTAGTAAATGTAAACGTTGCAGTTTTTACTTCTCCAGATACAACTTGAGCTTTTTTCTTTAATAAATAATATACTGGTTGTTTTGTTGTGTCATCACTTTCATATACACTTACTTCGGTTGGGTTAAATGATGAACTAAAAGAAAAATCTACTGAATCTAATGTTCTAAATTCTGCAGGTCCGTCTTTTTGTTTTACTTGCATGCCTGGTTTAATTGATAAACAATAATTAAAATCTGGTGCATTAAGATTACCACTTCCTGTTGCTGGTACTAATTGGAATATATCAATATCAGTATAAGCTGGAATTGCATTTTTACTTTTATATCCCAATGACCTAGCTAAGTCATATATATTTTTTCTTTCTGATGCTTGTTCTAATAATGATTCTTTAAGATTATTATCTGCATAATAACTTAAAACATCTCCAACATATGCTGACATTTCCATAAACATCATGCCAGGTGATGACTCATTAAAGTCAGTATAATCATTAGGAAAATATTGTTTTGTAAAATCTATTAAATTTTTACGAAATTGACCAAAGTCTTTTCCTAAATATGATACGTCTTTTGATACTTCCATAATTTATCCTATTCTATTCTAAGTATTCCGTCTTGGCCTGCAAATATTGTAATTGTTTCTTCAGAATTTGATCCAGTTACTGTAAAACTAATAGATATCTTAAGATTATGTACTAGATTTGGATCGTCATCGCCGGTAACAATATTTAATTCTGTAATTGTAATATATGGTAGCCAAAAATTAACTGCATCATTAATAGTAGTAGATACAAAATCTTTTAACTCTGAAATATTTGGTTCAAATACTAAATTTAATAATTCAGTTCCAAAGTTAGGTTGTTCATATCGTTCGCCTTTTCTTGTTAATAATAAGCTTTTAATATTTGTTGAAGCTTGCTCAAAAGTAGTAAATGATTTTGCAAACACCCCGGGGGCGTTAAACGGAAACTTTACTCCTATTGCAACATTTGTATTTTCTGCGTTAGTGTCTACTTCAACAATTTTATATGCCATTATCTATTTTTCTTTTTATCTATTGCTTTCATTAAAGCACTATAATCACGTGTCATAGCTTTTGCTACTGCTTTATCTTCTACAACTATATTTTGGCCAGTTTCAACATCTTGAATACTCGGAGTATTTCCACTTTGCAATGTTCTTTGCATTCCAAAATTTCTAGCATTGCTTGAATTCATGACAATATCTTCATTCATTAAATTAGCATAATCTGAAGGAGATGATTGTTCTCTAGTTACTTCAGTTTCATTTAAAATATTTGCAAATTTATTTTCTTTAAACATACCATGTTTTTTAACTTTGTTTGGTTTTTTTGTTATTGGTTGTTTATTTGTTAATTCATTTACGGTTGATTGTAACCCTTCATGCAAAATTTCAGTTAACTCTTCTTTAATAACAGATCTAACTTCTTCTTTTACTATTTTTCTTAAAACTTGTATAAATTTTTTTTGTTCCATAATGATTCTTCTTTTTTATAAATATTAACTTTAATACTTTACAGGTGTTGGCCAGCCATTATTATTTTTAGGTCCATATATTACGCTTGTCGTTGTATCGAGATAATAATCTCCAGACTTACCTAAATCGGCTTTCGGACCGCCTTTTCCACTATATGATTGAGCGGGAGCTTCTTGTAATGATGTTAATAGATCTTGCTGCGAATCAACTATTTCTTGAATTGAATCAAGTCTACTTAGCATATCATCCATACCAACATTTATTTCTGTATAGAATTCACTTCCAAACTCAGCATCATCTGTTCTACTTTTTTGTGTACCCCAACCAACCCCACTACTAGGATCAATTTCCCCGTTCCAAGCCCATCTATTTCCATTTGCATCAGTATATGGACTTCTAGGAGAAGGAGGCACTCCAGGTTTAGGATCTATAGGATCTCCATCGCCGCCATCATCAATAAGCTCCCATTTTCCAGCTGGGGGAGTTTCAGGAACACTATCAGAAAAGTCATGGGCATTAATAGCGTTTTGCAAATCTTGATTAGTAACTAAATCTCCACTACCGTCGCTATCTCCATTTACTTGATCTCCACATCTAGAGCTTAAATTTATTGCAACATTTGCTAAATTAGCTAAAGTCGACTGTAATGATGTATTTACTGATGTTGGAATAGTTGATAATTGTTTAACAGCTGTTCCTGCATTTGCTAGAAGCATATTTTGAACTGCAACTAATTCGGATAATAAAGCAGCTTGTCCTACTATAGGGGTAAAAAATATAGAAACTTTAATAGCATTTGCTATTCGTAATAATGTTTTTAATAATTTAACAATTTTATCAATTATTGGTAGTATTTTTAATATTGCTGCAACCATTTTTTGTATCTGTTTAATTCGCTCTAATAAATCCTGTATCCTAGGATCATCACAATCACAACTATCTGGAAGTTTTGCTCCTGCAGAAATTGTATCTTCTATAGCTTTTTGTATTTTTCCTATTGCTTTATTTATTTGATCTATTAATAAACCAACGGCTATTGATGGTAATGCTGGTATTCTGTCTAATGGGGCGGAAATTGCCATAACTTTCTTCTTTCTTATTTATCAAAATAGTGATTTACACTATTTAACTTGCCAATTTTGTTTAATAAGCTTATTAATTTACCTTGTTGTAATGGAACCGAAACCATTCCTGCAGGGCCTATAACCCCTGCATTAAGTACTGCAACTAAATCATTTAGTATCATTCGTAAAATATCTCCTTTTACCAACGGATGTTCAGCATTTTCTTTACCAATACGTATTTCAGGAGCTCCTAATGTTATTCTATTAGGACTATCTAGGATAATAGAATCGGTTTTAGCTCGTAAAATTATTCTATTTGCATCTCCAACTAATTGTGAGCCTTTAAATTTAGAAACATTTTCAGATTTAGTAGGTGATTGATGTAATTTTAAATCAGTTAACTGTTGCATAGATGTTAAATAAAATGCAGATGAGTCATTTTTAAATGATTCTATAGTAAATTCTTTATTATCTTTATCTAAATGTTTATTAGATATTATTATTATAGGATCTCCGTCTATAGTACTAGACCAGGTAGGTTTTAATGTATAATGTCCGTTATTAACAGTACTTCCTAATCTAATGCTATTACCAAATCGTCCTTCTAGAATCGAATCCCCTTCAAAATATTGTAGTTTAGATATTGACTTTTCTTTAAAGGATTTTCCTAAATCATTTTGAGTGCCAGTTGCATTAACATTTGAAGTTTGAATTTCTGCAATACCAGGTAATGCATTATTATTTATATCCGATTGTACATTATATGCTGGAAAATAATACCATTGTCTTCGAAATTTATCTGCAGTGCTGAATTCATTTGTTCCTTGAAATATTAATACATGTTCTCCTACTAAAGGTATTTCATTATTTCTAGCATTTGCCGGCTTACAAATTAATTCTTGAACTTTATCTTCGTCATATGTTCGAACTAATATAGTAGATACATTATTAACTTCATCCGAATCATACTTATAAGTGTCAGTTACTGTATTTTCTATTACTTCTGCTAATAAAAAATTAACTATCATTGTTTTTCTCCAATGACTCTTTTACATTGTTAATTTTTTCTTGTAATTCTTTATCTTCATTTTGAATTTTATCAATTTCATCTGTTAATTCTTCTTCAAACTCATCTTCAGCAATTTTTAATAATTGAGTCTTTTCATCTTCACTTAATAAAGAATTTTCTCCAGTTATAGTTTGTTGTGTTGATATATATCGCTGTACAATTGCGGTCAACTTTACTAAATGATCAACTTTTTTAACAGCAACATCTAGATATTCTTTAATTAATGGTACTATAATAGTAGCATCAGATGCTGTACGAATTAATGGTTGTAATTGAGATATTAGTTGATTAATTTGTCTATCTTTCTTTTTAGAATTGTGATATACATCTGACATTAAATCAGAAAAACTTTTATCTTTAAATAAATGATCATTAACATCCATAATATGGACTCCTTTTAATATAAATATTAGAAGGGTAAATTCACGAACTCAGTTTGTTCATATTCTAAAAACTTTGTTGAATATATTTGTTTTAAAACTTTTATTACCTTTGTAATATTATTTGTTTCTAATCCGGTACGCTCTCGTATAAATACATATAAAGCTTTTTTATTAAATTGCTCAATATTTTCACGTTCTTCAAAGATATGTAATATAGAATCAGCAACATGTATATCAGTCTGACTTGTAAATATAAAATTTATATTATTATAACAATACTCAACATATGCATCCATAAAATATTTTAATGTTTCTGCCATTTCGGTGTTATGCATTTCAGTCATAACATTTCGTTGTTCATCAATATTTATTGGTTCTGATTCTTTTTTTAGTTTTGCATATCCTTTTTGATTTTCAGCAATTAAGTAATTAAATGATGTCCGGGTATAATATGAATATGCTCTTCCTGCATCTGGATTAAACTTATCTAATCTAATAGTTAAATATGTAACTAAATCAGTTTGTAAGTCTTTGAAAGATGAATCAATATATTCACACTTCATCTTATTAATAAGATTTTCTGATAATTTCATAAAAGCAGGAAATATAAATCGTCTATATATTTTTTCTTTTAATACCCGATGTTCAGCTGATCTATTATATGCTGATATAGATCCTTCTGTAATTTTAGTCCAATATCTATTTGACTTTTTCTTTTTTCTTCCCATTAAATTCTTCTTCTAAATTATCAATAACGTCTTTTAACATTGCAAACGTTGTACCAGCTTCATCGTCTTTTTCAAAAGCTCCTAATCGATCTATTTCTTTCATTGACTTAAATGATTCATTTATTTGTGTATACATATATTGAGTCATATCTTCTAATTCTTTTGTATACTCTTCTAAATCAGAAAATACACCAGCTAAAACATATGCTCTATATATAAAATATGCTACAGTACCTGACAATAATACAATACACAATATTAACAATGAATTCATAATTAATTTTTATCTTCTTTAAAATCACTAAAAATATCTACAATAGATTTATCAATTTCAGGATTCTGTTCTGCTAAGTTCTTTAAAGCACTTTTTTTAGTAGCTTTTGCTTTTGGTGAAACAGGCTTTGGAGAATTATTTTTAAAACTTCTCCATCTTTCATATTCTATTTGAGAAGCCATATGATCTGCGTGATGTAATAATAATGGCAAATTAGTTTTTAATTTAGCTTGTGCTGATCTTGCAATAAAATATGGTTTATTAGCATCATCATATATTCCATCATGTATTCTAATAGCTTGAAATTCATTCCACGACATTTGAATTTGATATTTTTGAAGTAAATATATTGAAAGATCTGGTACCATACTAAAAGGAATATTTTCATTATGTTTATACATCCTTCCCATATTTTTTCTATGCCAATCTGATGTTTCAACTTGGTATACTTCTCTTCCGCTTCCTGGAAATCCACATTTCCCTAAATCATGATGCATAGCAGCAAACATCATTTCATTATATTCATAACCAGACATATCCGATCCCATACTTTCCCATGAGTTATATAGTTTTTCTACACAATCCATTACTCTAAGAACGTGATCTATATATCCGCCTGCAAATGCATTATGATAATGTGCTACTGACGAAGCAGGCATCATTACAATTCTGTCTTCATATTCATCATATAATTTATTTAATTTGTCTGCTCTTTCTGGAAATAAAGTATTAACTCTATTTCTATACTCGTCCCAGTTGGATTTGATTTTTTCTGCTTCTAACATATTTTTATTTATATTATAATAAATTATTTGGAATATTCCAATATACCTTCTGCCATTTTAAATGTGCACAATGAGCATATAACAGATAATGATGTTGAAGCAACTTCTACTATATTAGTACAATTTTCGCATCTACATTGTAATTTCTTTGTTGTTTTACTTTTTTGAATTATTTTTTTCATTGATTTTTATTTTATGTTATTACTTGACCCGTAGGACCTTGTCTTAATGGGGGAATATCATCTTCATCATTTTCATCATAATGTAATCCATCATTTCCATTTTGACCAATTATATTCATTCTTGCTTCAGTATCCTGTTCAAGAAAATCTTCAGTATCAGATAAAGGAGATGCTATAGCATCCTTAAACATTAAATCTTTTTCGTCATCTATTTCTGCTGCATCTGATGGATGTGGTGGTCTAAATGTGTCTTTATTAACAGTTTCTCCATATATATTTTTCTTAGTTGTTAATGACTTTATATCAAACGCTTTATTTGCAGCAATTAATAATACTATTGCTAATGGATCAAATACAAATATGAATATTAATATAAACCAATTTACTAC
>VMHT01018551.1_pt1 | contig 15991 bp, 29 predicted proteins | sample 4693611 | NCBI WGS metagenome assembly VMHT01 (sample SAMN12280063, study PRJNA550983) | marine metagenome | isolation source: seawater sampled from same location over 5 years 0.02-0.2 micron viral filtrate | place: USA: collected off the coast of southern California halfway between the port... ... | reverse complement strand
GAAAAGAATCTCCTGATGTAGGATTGGTTTGTGTCCAGTTTGGTTTTGTTGTCATATCTAATCCTGTCCATTTATAAGTTGTACCTCCTACAGTTCCATTAACTTCAACTGCGGTAGCTCCCATATCTCCTCCATCATGTGATATTCCTGTGCCTGTAACTGTATATTCGTAGCCTGTCTTAAAATCTTTGCTAGTGATTGATTCTGTAATAGATGTTGTGGTATTTGTAGTGCTGGACATCGTGCCAGTTGTGAAGTTTGGAACGATATTTGCATTAGCTGGTAAAACATATAGAAGAAATAGTAATAAAAGCTTCCGCATAGCTCATTTTCAATCCACAGTCACAGAAGTAACATAAGCAGCAGTCGCACTAGTACCTTGAGAACCTGCTGTAATTGTAATTACATGATTATCAACAGTACCAGCTAAATTTGTAGCTGTGCCTCCCGAAGTGCTAGTCAAATCACCAAAAGCACTTACTTCACCTGTAGTAAGACTCGTGCCTATTGTATCTCCAGTAGTATGAGAAACTGTGTAATTGAAGCTTTCTCCGTCTGTTAACTGGCTTGCAGTAATTGGTGTATAAGCGTTTACTCCGTTAGTTGCTGCACCTAACCCTCCAACACTTCCAGCAGTTGTTCCATCTGTAGTATTCACTCCAGTCCCAGAAACAGAGTAAGAATTTCCAATCCGATCAGCAGCCGTTGCTGCTGCCGAAACTTCGAGTTTGACAGATGATGATATTTGCGAAGTTACATCAGCATAAACTGGAGCTGAGAACAAAAATAAGAATGGAAGTAGCTTTTTCATTTGTTTGGTTTGGGATCAATAACTTCTGCTCCCTCGATGCGAAGCGGTGTAATCACTCTTATAGTCTGCACCATACCTTCATTTGATGCAACTTTGTCGTCTTTTTTACTACCTTTTTTAGCTTGCTCTAATCCAAAGGAGGACAAAGCCGTAGCTAGCAGAGAAGCTGGAAATGTGATATCTTGCTTCTCTCCTGTTGTTATACCTGGGATCTTAGGTAAATAATTGCTCGTTACGAGGAGGCCCGACCAAAAAACTACTAGAAGTCTGACTGCTATTGAGATGTACTCAAATTGTTCTTCTTTATCGCTGATTTTTTCTTTCAATTTTTGCAAAAGATTTTTAGGTTTCTTTACTGGCATAAGTCTTTTCTGTCATAATAGTCATATATTGAGGACTCGTAAAGTGGTTGAAGTAATTGCAGCAGTCGGTGGAGCGTTGATGACAGCTTGCTTTGTGTCTGTTGGTTCTGTTTCTTATCGAGGTAGACAATCAAGAGATGATCTCGTGCGAAATACAACTGCAATAGAATTATTATCAACAAAAATAGATGATATGCATGATGACATGAAAGAAGTATTTCATCGTTTAAAAGAAGTAGAACTTGCTGTTGTAGAGATTAAACCAAGAAGATAAAAACCTCTCCTATAGACCACCAATAGAAGAGGTTTAGCTCGGATGTAGGGAATGAGCTACTATAAAGATAGCAATTCACTAAATACAATGCTAAAACTTATAGAACCTGTTTTGTTTGCTTTCCTTCGTGGTTCTGCAATAAAAAAACTCGCACTTGATATTGTACGAGCTATGGTCAAAAAAACAGATAACACAGTTGATGATCGCTTATGCGATGCATTAGAAAAAGCTTTGTTCCCAGGCAGGTAATTACTTTTTACCGCCTTTCTTTTTTTTCTTTTTAGGAGGTCTTCCTACTTTTGATCCATATGATCCAGTACCTGAAGGCATGACTTTTTTTATAGCTATTTATATACTAAAATGAAAAACCATATAAATCTATAAATGAAGCGACTAAATTTTGTAACCTGCCCAAAATGTAATACTCTCTCAAGACAAAAAGTAATAAGATCTGATAGAAACTCGCAACACGTTATCATAAGACGCAGATTATGTTTTAAATGTGAACACGTTTGGCATACAATTCAATATCCAGAACAAACAATAGAAGACAAAAAAGCAGCTTATATCTTGAATAACTAGACTTTTATATAATTTCAGTTATGGTTAGAGTGGAGGATACTCTAATGAAACTCGAAATGCCTTGGTCTGGATGGTTTAACGAGCAAGCAAAAAAAAGAAGAAAAGTTGAACCTTGGGCTTTAGCTAAAATCAATTTAGAAGAAGAATTTGAGGTTGAAATGGTTTTGCGTGAAGTTTTTAATTATATAGATCCTGATGATATTCCTGACCTTATAAGTGCTTTTGCAATGGAAAATTTTAGATTAACAAAAATAATAAATCAAGCTGGAGATCATATCGATAAGTTAACTGTCAGATCTTCTTCTCCCAAAAGTAAGCACAATCCTTCGCCCAAACTCCCCCACTAGCTTTTCCTTCGGGCATTCCTAATCCACATTCTGATTTAATAACTAACCAATGAATACATTCGATACATATTGGATGATTTCTACTTAAGCATCGAGCATCAGCATAAAGATATTCTGCTTCTATCAAAGCAGGTTCTAACTCAAGAGAATTTAAAGGCAAATCTACTTTGCCTTTTTTTGTTTTAATTTTTACTCGCCATGATTTTGGCTTTTCTTCATATAGAACCATCCGACCTGCATGGTATCTAAGTGAAGCCATTATCTATGCCAAATTTTATCTTCGTATCCATTAGGTGGTGTGCTAATCCAATGTCTTTTCCCATTTATAACTCTAAAGACATGATTACCGCAACATACAAGCTGCCCTAAGTCTTTCTGCTGCCTCTTCTGCTTCAGATTTTGTTTCGTATAATTTACCGACATAAACTTTTTTTCCATCGAAATACCAAGGTCTAAATTTTGCTGTAAGTCCATGATATATCGGGTTGACTCCGATTTGTCCCTTGCAGACTAAATGTGTGATATACAAAACTTAATTTTGTCTGATATGTATTGTTCCACTTGATCGATTATGAAAAATAACAGTACCTGTTGATGTACCACCACCATTTTCTACAACAAATGTTTGTGGACTTTGTGTATCCTGGACAATATCTGATGGTGATGATTTTTCTATTGCTTTAGACTTTTGCCCATCTCTATAACCTTCTTGATAACGCTTTTGCATATCAACTTGTGTATAACCATTCCTTTCTCCATCTAAATAGCCTTCGTTATATTTTGCGTTTAAATGTCGATCTAATTCTCTTTGATATTGTGCTTTTACATCATTAATACCTTTCTTGTATGCATTATCTACAGCTCGTTGAATATCAGCCTGGGAAGCAGGTGCTGATCCTTTATATAAATGTACACTTACCTGTTCTCGATTTATAGCACTTATAAATTTACGAGCAGCTACAAGTGCCTCATTTTCATTAGGATTTTTAGTTGCTAAATTCCAAAGCTTTTGTAGTTTATCAATGTTCATTTTTTTTTAAATTTTCCATATTTAAGTTCTAGGTCATATCTAGCTATCATCGTTTCTTGTTGTTCTTTTGTATAGCTTGCAATAATTTTTAAACGATCTTCTCTTGGGAAAAGTTTTAAAAACCAGGGATGCCTAAATAGAAAGTCTTTTTGTTCTTCGGTCATTTTAAAAATCCCTCATAACGTATATATAATTTTCTTTGTCTTTCAACAAGCTGATGACAATGAGTACAAAGTAATCGTAAATTTTCTTTTGTATCTGCACCTTCATTTTTAAAAGGAATTACATGATGTACTTGGAATCCCATATCTAATTTTTTTAAAGTACTTTCAGTTCTTAAACATATTTCACATATATTTTGTAAATTGTTAGGAATTAATTTACGCAATTTTATACTTGGTTTTCTTTTGTCTTCATTTTTAGGTTTAGGAATCCAACCACTACTTTTTTGACATTTATAACACCAAGCTTTTGCATAGTGAGGAGGTTTTACATCATCAAAAGATTCTTCACATACTCCATCACAAAATCTACAGTAATGTATATTTATTTTTGTTTGGTTTTCCATAATTTAATAAGGGTTTCTAGTTCTTTGATGCGAGCATTTGCTGCTGCGATTTTTTGTTCTGTTGTCATGCGTTAAGTAAATCTTTTATCTGTTGTTCTGACCAACCAAAAACATCAATTAGTTTATTAAATGCAAAATATTTATTTTTTCCTTTTTGAGAAAATAACATTCCAACACATTCTTGTTGAAAATCTAAAGCAACCCATTTTGATTTTACTTCGGGTGGTAATCCTTCTTCTGGTTCCCAATATTCAAAAAGAATTTTTGTTCCCATGTCCCAATAAATTTGTCCTTCGTATGGATTTTTTGGAAAGATAATTTTTTTCATTTTAACTATGTCCTGTTTTTTTTCTAAGTGTAAATTTTGTTTTTTTTCTAACTTTAGGATTTTTTGCACTTGCAGGTTTTTCTGATGTTAAGTGCCATCCATTTTCTTTTGGACACTCATATACATATGAATGTCCTTTCCCTCTTCTAAACATTTCGGCTGCAATAACTTTTGCTCCTTTTTCTGTTCCATAAGAAATTTTATTGCATTTATAACAATGATTTTTTACTATAAAACCTTTATCTTTAATAAATTCTGCTAGGTCTTTTAAATCAATTCTTTTCACTTCAACACCTCAACTTTGCAATCTGCCCATCTGTTTTTTACATATTTAATTGCATCTTTCTCTGTTTCTGCATAGGTTTGTAATACTAGAGCTGCATTACCAATACCTCTAATACGCAACTTAAACAATTTTGTTTTTGCTTTTTTCTTTGGTCTTGTAATACCTTCTAAATCAGGTGGCATATCAAGCATTTCCTTATCAGGAAAATTATTCGATTTCATCATTAACCTCTTTTCTTTCTTTGTTTGTAAATTCTTTAATACGCATTTTTTTTGTTCTGTTGATTTCGTAATTATGTTTAATAATTATTATTCTTATATTTTCATCAACCCAATCACTCCTAAGACTCGCAGTATGATCATCTTTATATTGAATAAGATGATCATATCCACGAATATCTTTATCTAGCTTTTCTTCTAGTTTAAGAATTCGATTTTGTCTTAGTTTTTCTAGTTTTCTCACAGATTTAGTTTGTTCTGCCATGATAAAAAAATAGGGGACTAACAGATGCGTTTGCTTATATTTAAGCTATGAAACCAGAAATTTATTAAACTGGTCTGACTCACTTAATATCCTCGATGGGAACTCGTGACATCTTTGTAAAATTGCCGTGTAGGTACTCAGAGTCATCGACCTCAAGATTACAAAGGAGCAGCAAATTAACTAGTCATCAAACTAGAAACTAGCGATCATGCCCCATAAGGTTAAAAGTCGATGTCGTCTGGAACAGGTGCTTCGACAGGATTTCTATTTGTCATTTGTGGTTGCATTGAACCTCCTTCATAAATTTCTTGTTGTTTTTTATAATCTGATTCAATCTTTAAAGAAAGAAACTTTTTACCATTTGGATTGTTTTTAGGGGTATTTGTATAACCAGATGCCCTTAAAGGAATAAAATCTCCCACATAACCATCACTATCAGGTTTTGCATTTTGCAGATAAGAAATTAATTCTGGTATATTTCCTACAGGTACTTTTACAGTTCCCTTGTAGTCAGGATACTTTTTAGAAGAATCAAATCTTTCTTTATAAAAAGACTTGTTGTCTTGTTCTGTTTGTCTAAAAACAGCTAATTGTAATTCAAGTGTCATGTTGTTAATTTAGAATTTTGACGTTTGGCTAATTCGAGTTCCTCTATCTCAGCCACTTTATAGAGGATTTTTCCGTTAATAGAATAGAAAGCTGGTGGTTTACCTTTCATTCGCCATCTAATAACAGAATCGGGATGAACTCGCCATCGTTCGGCAAGTTCAGCCGTAGTGATAAATTCATCATCTTTAAAATCCAAGGTCATTTTCATCCTCCTGTTTTGGTACTTCTGCAACCGAAGACTCGGAAACATTTATTGGTTCTGTTACTATATCTATCACTTCTTCACTAGTTTGCACACCTAATAGTAGATCAGGGATGTATTGTCTTCCAAAAAAAGTTGCAGCTCGGTTTCTTAACATTAACTCTGGCATACTCGAATATTTTGAGTTTTTAGTCCATCCTTCCTGTCTTGCCATACGCATAGAAACTGCTGTCCCTTTTACTAATTTATTGTCTTCAACTCTTATTGCTTGACATTGAACAACTAAAGATTCATCTTTACCCTGGACAATATAATCAAAGTTTTTAAACCTACCACAACCCATTATGTTAGAAGTTATAAATTGTGCTGACCAAGTTGGACGGCCATGAATAACATTTAAATTTTGCATTACAACTAATGGGCTAAGATTCATTCTTTTGCTCATTTCTAATGCAACTAAACAATTAGGTAAACCATTTTGTCCTTGATATTGTGCTGGCACTAATTGTGATTGACATAAGCTTTTTGCTTGTCTTTGTGCAAACTCAAAAGAGTTTTGGTTTTGATAGATAGAAGACTCGTTATCTATATTTGTATTTGTAATGTCTGTCATTTTACAGGTCTAAGTTTTGTTTTCTTATTTACCTTTTCAAAAAATTCTTGAACAAGTTCAGATTTATGAAGGTATGGAAATAGATACGACTTTAGTTGTATCCACTCTCCTTGTTTGAAATCAAATTCAATTTTCATTAGTAAAGTTCAATCTCCTGATAATTTTGTGGTGTGACCTTTTTATTAGTCATCCAGGGTGGAAGACTAATGTCTTGAATGGTCGGAGTGTAATCGGGATATAGTTTTGTTTCTTGGCATACTCTTAAAACTTCTAATGCTTTATCAACCTGCTGCATTCCAATATTGATCATATCTTCATCAGCTCGATAGACTCCAATACAATATGGTGCTGTTTTTTCTATCGCAATAAATATAAATTCTTTTGCTTCTATCCCAAGTTTTCTTAATCCTCTTAAATACCATGAACTCTGGATATGGTAGGAAAAATTACTAATAGATTTTTGAAATCCTTTAGGACTTGCATCTTGTGTAGTTTTTAAATCTACAACAGTAGTTCCATCTTTTGAAATCCAATCGGGTCTACATTTACCCTTTATTCCGTATAAATCGTCCCAAAAATAGCTTAATTCTGCTAATCCATCGTTATCGTAGATAAATTTTGCAGGGCTGTTAAGAAAGTTATGATTCATCTGTATAAGGTTTTCTTCCCATTCCGCAGCCAATATATTTAAATGACCATGTTCTTGCATCCATTCTTTCCCTTCTTTAGTCCTACCGTTAAATGCTTTTGGTTTAAAAGTATAATTCTTTTTAAAATCATCATTTTCTAAAAAATAAGTATGAACAGCAGTTCCTTCTTCCATTGCTTTTGTTGGAACAGTTTCATGTGTTTTACGAAATATATATTTTTTAGGATTTGTTAATGCATCACGAATAGTAGTAGAAGACTCGTACTCTTTCTTTGAGTGATATTCTGCATTGCTCATTACAAGTGGTTTATACATTATTTTCCTCTCCATAGGTGTGGATCATTTAGTGGGTTTTCATCATCTTTAAATGACAAATCAGGCTCGGCTAAAGTTGTAGGAGCAGATGCATTAATCCTTTTTAAATGGATTTCTGCGTCACGAAATGATTCAACCTCTAAAATAAAATGTTTTTTAAGCCATTCACTAAAGCCTTTAGCCACGACTAAAGACAATGAAGTGCCATGCAATTCAGCTAACGCTTCAACCATCTTATATTCTTGTGTTGAAAATAAAGTGACATTTATTCTTTGGTCTTTTTTGTCCATTACTCTCCATCTACCTTTTTCTTGTTAATATTTTCTTCTAAAAGTTCTTCTGGTATTTTCGTGATTTTTCCTGTTTCAATGTCTCTTGTACATAATTCTTCAGTTTTCTCATCAAAACAGAATTCAAATCCTTGTGTAGATTCTTTCATTTTTCTGATTTCCAAATAAAGGGCTTGTCGTTTCTTGTCGTATCATATATCCTATAGACATCATATGCAACCCTATGCAGTTAAGAAGTTATCAAATCAAAGCAATAGATAGTTTACGTTACTCCTTTAACACCAAAGGTAAAAAGTCTCCTTTATTAGTTATGCCAACAGGGGCAGGGAAGACTGTTGTTTTTGCAGCAATTTCAAAAGCGATATCTGATAATGAAAAAAATGTTCTAATACTTGTTCATAGAAGAGAACTTATTGATCAAGCTTCAAAAAAACTAAAAGCTATTGGAGTTGATCATGGTGTGATCGCTGCAAAATATGAGTCTTCACAAAATAATATACAAATAGCTTCGGTGCAAACTTTAGTAAGGAGACTTGTAACAAATACATTTAATCCTAATTACATAATTATTGATGAAGCTCATCATGCAGCAGCAGGTAGTTGGCAGAAAATTATAGAACACTTTAAAGATGCTTATAAAATAGGTTGTACCGCAACACCAATAAGACTTGATGGTAGAGGACTTGCAGATTATTTTGATGATTTAGTCTTAGGCCCAGGTGTTGCAAAATTAATTAAACAAGAATATCTTGCTCCTTATAAAGTATTTGCTCCTCCTTTAAAAATTAACCTTGATAAAGTAAAAACTTTAGGTGGAGATTATCAGAAACAAGAATTAGAAAAAGAAATTAATTCCGCTGATATTATTGGCGATGCCGTTCAACAATATAAAAAACACGCTGATGGTTTACCTGCAATTGCTTTTTGCATATCCATTAAACACGCAACTGATGTTTGTAATAAATTTAAAGATGCAGGTTATAAAGCTGCTATAGTTCATGGCGGTATGAAGGTGAAAGATCGTGATACCGCAATTAAAGGACTCGAAAATGGAAACGTACAAGTTCTTACATCTGTTGATGTCATATCAGAAGGTACAGATGTTCCAGATGTATCAGCAGCAATTCTCCTTAGACCAACAAAATCTGAAGGGCTATATCTACAACAGGTAGGAAGAGTATTAAGACCAAAACCTGATAAAACAGCCATAATCTTAGATCATGTCAACAGCACCAGAACACATGGTTTTGTTGATGATAAAAAAGAATGGTCTTTAGATTCACAAAAAAAGAAAAAGAAAAAAGGAGAACTTGCACCTCATGTAGAAACTTGCAAGAAATGTTTTGCTACATACAAACCAACACCAACTTGTCCTGTTTGTGGATTTGAATCTCAAAATAGAGAAAGGTTTATTAAGCAAGAAGAAGGAGAATTAGAAGAACTTAAGCGAAAAGAACAAGCAGAAACAAAAAAGAAACAACAAAAGGTATTAATAGCAACCGCCAAAACACTTGAAGAATTAGAAATGGTTGCAAAAATACTAGGTTATAAAAAAGGATGGGCTTATAGAGTATTTGAATCGAGGAAAAATAAAGTACCACGATATAGAGCTGCACATTTTAGTAAAGGTAAAAAGACAGCTTCTGATCTTTCACTTAGTCAAAAAGAAAATATTGCAAAAATATTTTGTTTAAGAGATACACAGCAAGCATTTAACATGATTCAAGTTTTTCAAGATGGTGTTTATAAGAACAATTCTTTTACAGAACATCTAACAGATAATCAAAAAAGAAATTATGTTGCAGAAGAAATATGGAAACGAACAGGAAGAATTAATGATAAAAATAGAATCATATCAAAAAAACAATTAAAAAATTTGTTTATGGAAATGTTTGCATATCCTTGGGACAGGAATTTCATAATTAATTATGTTACGACTGTACGTCAAAGAAAAATAGAGGTAGATCCAAATTCAATATATTTAAAACCATGACTTTAAAATTACTTGATACATTTGCAGGGATTGGCGGTTTTAGTTACGCTGCGGAAAAACTTGTAGGTGGGTTCAAAACAGTTCAGTTCATAGAAATTGATCCTTACTGTCAACAAATACTAAACAAAAACTTTCCTAACATTCCTATTCACGATGACATCACAACCTACAGAGCCGAACCATATTCAGCAGACATTATTTGCGGAGGCTTTCCATGTACCGACATCTCAGTCGCTGGAAGGGGTGAGGGTATCACGGAAGCTACAAGGTCTGGTCTCTGGTTCCAACTCATCAGAACCATACGCATGGTACGACCAAAATACTTCATCCTGGAAAACGTGTCAGCGATCCTTACTAACGGAATGGACATCGTTCTCAGAGACATTTACGAGACAGGGTTATATGAATGCGAATGGGTCTGTATTCCAAGTTCGGCTATTGGAGCTTGTCACCAACGTGACAGATGGTGGTTGCTTGGAAAAATTGCCGACCCCATTGGCTTCCGATCCAGATCGCAAAGCACAATTCAAACAGGGAGGGACTCCACTTCGAGCTGCGGTGGATCGAGAGATGTTACCGACTCCAACTACGATGGATCATCTTGGACAGCGGAGTCCAGAAGCACTAAAGAAACAGATGGACGGAGCGAGGAAAGGGAGGACTTCTTTATCGAATCTGAGGGAAGCAGTAAATCCCAAAACAGTAGAGACTTTCAACAACTTCCTCCCAACACCAAGGGCAGCAATTGGCATGGGGATGAAACTCAGCAAGGGGATGGCAAACCTCGAACACAAGAAATATTTAGAGACAGAAATAGCAGCCAAAGTTCACACACATGGAGAAGTACAGAACACCGACTCAACCCAAACTGGAGAGAATATGTATCTCAACCCACAATTTGTAGAGGAGATGATGGGCTATCCACTAAATTGGACGCTAAACAAAGAGTTCAAAGACTTAAAATGTTAGGCAATTCTATTGTTCCTCAAGTTGCAGCCATACCCTTGCAAAGGGTTATACAATTGGAGCGTGAGCAACAATGAGACAAAGCTTCAACAAGAAATCCGACTTGCAATCGGCAAGATGCCAACTCTTCGCCTTTTTCGTAATCAAGTGGGTCAACTTCCTGACCCTAGAACAGGAAGATATGTTCAGTTCGGTTTAGCTAAAGGTTCTTCTGACCTCATCGGTTTTAAAAAAATAAAAATAACCGAAGACATGATTGGACAAGAAATCGCACAGTTTGTCTCGATAGAAATAAAAACTGAAAAAGGCAAATTAACACAGCAACAAAACAATTGGCTTACTTTTATTAAGCAATCTGGAGGGATTACAGGAGTTGCAAGAAGCATTAAAGATGTATTTAATATCCTTTCCCTTAAACACAATTAATACCACCACCACAAAATTTAATGTCCGATCCGAAATTAGATCGCAATCAATGGCGAACTTTCCTTAAAATTCTTGGCAAAGATAAAAATGAAGTTAGATTACGTTCTTTCTATCCAAAAGGTCATCCCTTAAAAAATACTGATCGAGGTAAGAAATCTAATGCCAATATTGAATGGATTACTCAATGTCAATCCGAAGGTAGAGGTGTTTATGTTGTTGTTAATGATGGTGGTGATACTGACAGCGAAATAACAGCTTGCCGTGCTTTCTTCTGCGAATGGGATGACAGATCTAAAGAAGAACAGATAAATGCATGGAAACAATTGGGACTCCCCGAACCCTTACAAATAGATACAGGTGGTAAATCTATTCATAATTATTGGATCTTAAAAAAGACTATAGACCCAAAGACTTGGAAGCCTATTCAAGAAAGACTACTCGATTATGCAGATGCTGATAGAGCCTTAAAAAATCCCTCACGAGTCATGCGTCTTCCAGGTACTTATCATATGGGAGATGATGGCACTAAAAGAGAGATGACTAAAATCATCAGCTCGTGCGATAAGAAATATACAATTAAAGATATTGAAGATTGTTTGCCTAATAAAGTACAAACAGAAAAAATTAAAAAAAGTAAGCAATTTAAAGAATATAGAAAAGGTTCTTTTGATGATATAAAAGAAGCACTAAATTGTATTCCTTCTCGTGTTCCAGGTAGTGGGACTTATGACTATTACAGAAACCTGCTATGGGGACTTGTTAAAGCTTGCAATGACGCAAACAGATCTGAAAGCGATGCTATTTCTTTAATGCAACAACATTCTCCAGAATGGGGTGGGATAGATCAAATTGCTAGATCGGGAGGGTCACAAATCGAAGCAGGGACTTTTTGGTATCTCGCAAGAGAATCAGGATACAATCCACCAAAACTTGTAGAGATACAAGATATTGCAAATCCTGATCAAGTTGTAGTAATGGAAAAACAACCATTACAAAAAATAGAAGCTAATCAGTTAATGGAGCAACTTAGAAAAAAGAATAAAGGAAATAAACCTTTTAGATACAATATCTTTACTCAACAAATTGAAGAAGCCGAAAAAGTTTGTGATGGCGATAATTCGCTAGAAAGATATTATATAAAACTTGCTGATCGTGGAATAAAAGTATCAAAAGATCTTGCTTTTGATTGTGTTGTTCAAGCAGCAAGAGAAAATGAATATGATCCTGTAAAAGAATATTTAACTCATGTTTTAAATACTGCACCATTAACATTTATCGACAGACTCGCATCAACTTATTTAAGACCCGAAGATGGAGAACTTTATAACGAGCCTACTATTTACGATAAAATGTTGAAATGTACTTTGATTGCAGCAGTAGCTCGTGTATTTAAACCAGGCTGTAAGTTTGATAATTGTTGTGTGATAGTAGGAAAACAAGGAGCAAGAAAATCTACTTTTTGGTCAACACTTGGAGGTGCTTTTTTCTCTGATGCACTAAAAGATATTTCTAACAAAGACTCGTTAATGATTCTTCATCGTTCTTGGATAATGGAATTTTCCGAAATGGATTACTTGACAACAAGAAAACAGGCAGGGGAAGTAAAAGCATTTCTATCTCAAGCAACAGATATATTTAGAGTTCCTTATGGTAAATCAACAGAAGTTTTTAAAAGAAGAGGGATAATAGTGGGAACTAGTAATAAGACCGATGGTTTGCTTTTGGATGATTCTGGAAACCGGAGATTTTGGGTAATACATTCTCCATTGGATATTAATAATCAAATAAATATAAAAGGTTTATCAGATGAGAGGGACAGCATCTGGGCTTCCGCAGTCTCCGCATATTTAAATGAAGAACCTTGGGTTTTAGATAGCGAATCTGAGGCAATTGTTAATAACGAAAACGTCAAATATCTTATCGATAGTCCTTGGAAATCTGTAGTGGAAAGTTATATAAATGAACCAAAGAATAGAGGCCGTGAGTTAACAACAGAGACTGTACTTACAGAAGCAATTGAAAAGCCAATTGAACGACAAACAAGAGGAGACCAGATGCAAATTGCATCCATCTTAAGAGACTTGGGACTCGTTAAAAAACGTAGAGGAGATAGAATGAGTCGCAAATGGGTCTACATTCGAGACTTGGACACAATTTCTGTATAAATTGTTAACAGGTTGGACACCAGAAGGTTGGACACAGGTTGGACACCCTGTCCACCACTAGCTTTGTCTAACGTCTAACTAAAAACCCATAAAGTACTTTTTTTATATAAACATATACAGGATAGGGGCTAAAAGGGGGTTATCTTATATCTACCAAAACAAAAAGGGAATATATAGAAAATGCTTGGACAAAGTTGGACGTTGGACACGCAGTCTCACCCAACCAAGACTTGCTATAATATAATTAATTATATTTTTGGATTGAAATATGGCTATTGAAATTATATATAATCCAAAAGAATTAACAAAACAATTTAATAAATACCAACCTAAATCTTTGAGATTTGTAAGCTATAGGACAATAGAATTTTTAGGTGTAAAAGTTCGAGAAGATGTTAATAAAAAATATGGAACAAGAGGATTCTTTATTGACCCTGTTCCATTGACTTTGAGTAGTACTATTTTTAAAAATTATGAAGGAAAAGCAGAGGTTGATATTTTTCCGATAGATGATGAATCGAAAGGTAACGCACCTACAAAATATCTATATCCTGTAATTGGTGGTGGTAGTAATAAAGTTTATGAAACTAGATTTAATCAATGGTTAAAAGCAAATAATTATATGAAGAGAAATCAATTTGCATTTCCAAATAAAAAATATAAAGACATGATATTAACTACAGGTAAAAATAAAAGAGTCATTCCTAATGTTTATGCAGATACTCAAAGAGGATTAAGAAAAACTGATGCAAAAGGATTAAAATATAATGCTCAAGGATCTTCTATTCAAGACGGAAGAGTCTTTGCAATGAAAGAGTCTTTTCCTAAAAAAGCCAAAAAAAAATCTAATAAATACAAGCCTGGAATTTATAGAGTTAATGTTCAAAAAGGATCTAACTATAAAACATTTATTAAACCATTATTTTTCTTTGGTAAAAAACCATCAGTAAAAGCTAAAAGTCAGACGTTCTATGATTTGGTTAAGAAAAGTTCAGATAAAAATGTTGGTAAAATATTTTTAAGAGAATTGAAAAAATACGGAAGATAGTGCTAGGATATTAGTAGCAAGTATTTAATCTTAGTGATTGACGTTCAAGAGTTAGTAAAACAAATACAGACATATGATGAAGCTTATCGAGCAGGTAGTCCTTTAGTTTCTAATATTATTTTTGACGAGATGTTAGAAGAATTAGTTAAGATAGCACCTGATCATCCTTTATTACTTTCTCCAGGGGGCGGTAATCATTTGCTTAGTTTAGGAAATTATTCTTTTGAGGAGTGGTATAACAACCTTCCACTTAATACAGAAGTAGTTGTTGAACCAAAGATAGATGGTTGTGCTGTAGCTCTTAGATATAGGTTTGGCAAATTAGTAAAAGCATGGACTCGCAAGGGTAAAGATGTTACCGCTGCCATGAAAACAATAAAAGGATTACCAACAGAAATAAATAAAAAAGAATTATTTGAAGTAAGAGGAGAACTATATGGAGTAACAGGTCATGTTAATAGTCAAAGACTTGCAGCAGGTCACCTTCGGAAAAAAGCTCCAAATGGAGAGGGACTTGCATTCTGTGCTTTTGAAGTTATGGGTAGAGATGATGGATATGAAGTTAATACCTTACAAGAATTATTATGTTTAGGATTTCATGTCTGTGGTCATGTTCGTATAAAAACTTCTGTTGTACAGAAAGTAAAAATTTTACATGAAGATTGGAAAGATAGTTTAATTTTTTCTAGATATCCTACAGACGGATTAGTAGTCAAAGTAAATGATCATAAGTTACAAGCAGAATTAGGTAGTGGTAGTGTCGCACCAAGATGGGCAATTGCTGTTAAAGATTGGAGATTTCCTGATTAATTGTCTAGTAATTTGCTAGGAATGATGTATAATAAAGGGGTACATTCATAATTATTATGACAACCACAAAAACTATTAGAGAACTCGTGTCTCAAAGAGAAAGATTTGATGAACTAAAAAGAAAAAGGTTTAACCACTTTGGTTTATTACCTGTTCCAGAAAGTTGGATGGAAGAACCTGAGATCAAAACAATGCCTTTAAAGCACCATAAGACTAAGCGTCCTGATGTAATTTATGTAATTGATTCAAGATCCCAAAAAAGAACTTGGTATTCTTTTCAAATTGCTGATAATAAATATTGGAAAGATTGGCATGCAATTGGAATGGAAGATTGCGAAGTTGGTGATGCTTGGATTTCTGCTACTTACGAAGATTGGAATGATCCCGATTATGAGGGAGTAAAATCAAGAGTTACATGGTATGTAAGTTTTGCCCATGATGGTAGCCCACAATATGAATTTTGGGGTTGGAATATAAATGAAGTTTCTGTTTCTCATGCTTATGAAAGGACATTAAGAGATAAGACTCCAATAACTTATCAATATCAATGTATAGATATTGATGGCAAACCTGTTGAATTTGAGATTACTGCTGATGGTTATCATGCTTGCGAAGTTAACGCAAAAGCAAAAGTAGACGCAGATCCAGATTTATATCCTTATTCAAGTAATTTTTATTTTGGAAGAGTAATGCTAGTACATAAGGAGGTAGTGTAATGATTAAACAAATTGAAGTAACACTACTTGTAGAGGTAGATACAGAAGATGAGGAGATTTGCCCATCAGGAAATCCATTATTAGAGAATGTTGTTTTAAATACTGTTGATGATGGATT
>VMHT01125801.1_pt1 | contig 15992 bp, 30 predicted proteins | sample 4693611 | NCBI WGS metagenome assembly VMHT01 (sample SAMN12280063, study PRJNA550983) | marine metagenome | isolation source: seawater sampled from same location over 5 years 0.02-0.2 micron viral filtrate | place: USA: collected off the coast of southern California halfway between the port... ... | reverse complement strand
TTTTACTGTTAGTGGTTCTACAATTACTTTTGCTAGTAACCTTGCTACAGGAGATGTTATAGATTTTATTCAGATACTTGGTGATGTTCTTGATCTTGGTGTACCTAGTGATGCTACAGTTACTACTGCTAAACTTGCTAGTAATTCTGTAACTTATGAAAAGATTGGTTACAATGCTAATCAGTTTAGAAACATAATCATCAATGGAGATATGAGCATTGCTCAAAGAGCAACTTCTGCATCATCATTAACTGGAAATGGTTATCATACTGTGGATAGATTTCAGACAGTAATATCAAGTATTGGAACTTGGACACAATCACAATCAACTGATGTTCCAACTGGTCAAGGTTTTTCAAAGTCATTAAAAATGGACTGTACAACTGCTGATGCTAGTCCAGCAGCTTCTGATGTAGTTAATGTAAGAACAAAATTTGAAGGTCAAAACTTACAATATCTTAAAAAAGGAACTTCATCTGCTCAAAGTTTAACTTTATCGTTTTGGGTTAAATCAAATAAAACAGGAACTTATATAGCCGAATTATATGACACAGATAACAATAGACAAATTTCACAATCTTATACAATTTCTTCTGCTAACACTTGGGAAAATAAAACAGTTACTTTTGCTGGAGATACTACTGGAGCATTTACAAATGATAATGCGGAAAGTTTAAGATGTACTTTTTATTTAGGTGCTGGATCTGATTGGACTTCAGGAACTTTATCAACATCTTGGCAAAGTTATGTACTTGCAGATAGAGTAGTAGGTCAAGTCAACCTTGCAGATAGCACATCAAACGAATGGTATGTTACAGGAGTACAACTAGAAGCTGGAACATCAGCATCTGATTTTGAGTTCTTGCCACATGATGTGAATTTACATAAGTGTTATAGATATTTTCAAAAAAGTTATGCTTATGCAACTTCAATTCCAACAAATACTCTTATTGGGTGTAGAACATTATCTGGTCATGCTGGTTCAAGCACAACTGGAGAAGTAGCTGGAGATTTGCATTGGTTTACAATGAGATCAGCTCCAACTGTAACTACTTATGATAAAAGTGGTGCAAATTCTGGAAAATGCTCAAGATTAAAAAATGGAACAGCAAGATATGAAAATGAAAATTGTGGTGTTTCACAAATTAGTGAAAGTTGTGGTCAATTAGCAAGTTCTTCTGGTAATGCAGCAAGTTCTCTTGATGTTCAATACACATTGGAGGCAGAGTTATAATTATGATCAGTATAGTAGAAAAACTTTATAGTTATGGAGATTTTAGTTCTTATAAAGTTACTTATGATAATAGTAAAATATCATTTGTACCTTTAGCTAAAGACAACACAGATTACCAAGCAATTCAAGAATGGATAGCAGATGGTGGAACAGTAATAGATAATGGAGGTGGAGAATAATGGCAATAATTAAACCAAACAATAATACAATATCAGCTATAACTGCTTTACCAGCATCTATTCCTACTGGTAAGGTTTTGCAAGTTGTTAGTACACAATTAACTACAAAAGTTGACGTAACAGTATCAACAGCTCATACTTGGTATGATGCTTCTGGATTTAGTGCTAGTATAACTCCATCATCAACATCAAATAAAATTTTATTTTCTATATCATTAGCAGCAGCATCAGCAACTACTGGTGGACATAGAGTATATTTTAAAATAGTAAGAGATAGTACAGATATAGGTATTGCTACTAGCACAGGAAGTAGAAAAGCAACTTATCAGTATGTTTATAATAATGATGGTACTGGTGTAGTTCAATATCCTATAATGTGGTATGATACTCCATCTACAACATCTGCTACTACTTATAAACTTCAAGTTACTTCTAACTCTAATTCTCAAACTGTAAGATTAAATGCTCAAAAAGATGATACAGATACAGCAGATGTTAATAGAGCAGTAAGTCAATTAACACTTATGGAGATAGCAGGATGATAGCAGAAGCAATATTAAAAATAAATCCTAATGCAAAAGTAACTGTTCTTAATGATGAATATGATAGTATTATTTGGAATGATACACCTATTATTCCTAAAGCTGACATAGAAGCTAAAATGGTAGAGGTACAAGCAGAGTATGATGCTAACCAATATCAAAGAGATAGAGTTTATCCTAGCATTGGAGATCAACTGGATATGCTATGGCACTCAATAGATCAGAATCCTAAATTAAAATCTGAATATTTTGAGTTCTATGAAGCTATTAAAGCAGTTAAAGTAAAGCATCCTAAGAATGGCTAATAATTATAAATTTAAAGGAGTTGCGTTAGCAACAGCAAGTGAAACAGCTATACTAACAGCAGCTAGTAATGAAACTATAATTGTTAAATCTATTAGAGTTACTAATAATACTGCTAATACACCTACTTTATCTTTAGATGTTTTAGACAGTTCAGCATCAACAGAGTTTACTATACTAAAAACACAATCACTTGCAGCAAATACAACAGTTGAATTACTAACAGTACCTTTAATATTAGAAAGCTCTGATGCTTTAAAAGCTACAGCAAGTTCAACTGATTCAATTCACTTTGGAATAAGTTACTTAAATATAACTTAATGAACATTGTTAATATACCATCGTCTAACTTAGATGATGTTTGGTCTTTAGTAAAAAAAGACATAAGTGAAGCTTTATCTTACTCAGGCAATCACACAGATGCAAAATTTGTTTACGATACAGTTAAAGAAAACAAAATGCAGCTATGGGTTATTTGGGATAAGTCTAAACCAACAACAATAGAGAAATACTTTGGTGTTGTAGTTACTGAAATAGTTGAAAGAAAATTAAAAAAATCTTGTAATATTTTTATAGTTACAGGCAGACAAAGACAACAATGGCAACATCTAATATCTGTGCTTGAAGATTTTGCTTTAAAAAACAATTGCACAAACATGGAACTAATAGCAAGAAAAGGCTGGACAAGAATTATGAAACAATTTCAATACAATCAAACTCATGTAGTTTTAGAAAAACCTATAACACAAACTGAAAAGGAGAATAACTAATGTCATTCGGTGGTGGATCAAGTGGTGGAGGACAAGTACAGAATACTACTGTAAATCCTTATGCACCAGCTCAACCAGCTCTAAATCAAATTATATCAGAAGCTGGAACTTTATATAATCAAGGTGTAAAAGCTGCTGGATATGTGGCTCCAAGCACACAAACAACAGCTGGAATAGCAAATCAAGAAGCTATGGCAAAAGCTGCCAACACTCAACTGGCCGATACTTTATCTGGCAAGTATTTAAATCCTTTTTTATCTCCAATGTTACAAGGTGCTGCTAATGATATTGCAACATCGGTAAACTCAGAATTTAGTGCTGCTGGAAGAACTCCAGGTTCAGGAATGAATCAACAACAAATTTTAGCTGGTATTACAGATGCTGCTTTACCTTATGCTTTTGACCAATACGATAAAGAACGATCAAGACAATTAGGAATTGCTGGAGCTGCACCTGGTTTAACAGCAGTAGGTTCTCAATTAGAAAATATTGAAAGACAAAAAAACATGGCTCCTTTTGCTGCACTACAACAATACAATAGTATCATTAATCCTATTGCAACTGGACTACCAGTTCAAACAGGAAACACACAAACATCTGCTAATCCAGTAACAACTGCGATGGGTGGAGCTTTAATTGGATCTAAATTTGGGATGCCAGGTGCATTGATAGGTGGTGGTCTAGGATTCTTAGGAGGACTATTATAATGGATAAAATAAATAAAATAATTTACGATTTAAAAACAGACATAGATAACAATACATCTAAGTATATTATTATTCTTGGTGTTCTATTTGTTATTTCAATTATTTCATAATCTATGAACAACCTAAAACAATATGCTGGGCTTCTTAATGAAGAAGCACCTAAAGATCACTTTCTTGCTTATATAACAGCAAGTGAAAGAGATATGCTAGTAGAAGCTGGTGGTAAAAAAACACCAACCGAATCTGGTATCTTTGCATATCCACCTGGTATGGGTGATCCAAACTATGATGGTAGTGGTGGTGGAACTTATGGTGGAAGTGGTGGAAACCAACCTGATAACAATAATAATAATTCTGGTGGCGATCAAGAAGATGATGTTGCTACAATGGAAAAAAACATGGGAGTTACCACAAACAATAACCCTACAGGGTGGAGTGGTGATAGTGGTGTTGATTCTTATGAAAGCAGTATTAATAATAGTTTATTAGGTACTCCAGATTATCAAGGCACAATATTTACTGGTGGAACTTACGCAACTGATGATAACCCAGCTTCAAGAACTTTAAGTTATGGAACTGATGCTGCAACAGAAGATTTAGGCAGACCAGATATTACTTACTATCAACCTACTGGTACAATAATGGGTGATTATAAAAGTAAGTACGAACTTAACCAAATTAAATATATTCAAAATGAAAAATTAAAAACAGTTAAAAATAAACTTAAAAAAGCTGGTTTTGATATTGATAAAAATGCAAACTTTCAAGATACTATTGATTATGTAAATAATTTATCTAGTGATGAATTAGCAAGTTCTTATAAAGATTTAAAAGATAAAAATGGTAATCCATTATATGAACCTGAAACAATAGCAAAATGGGAAAAAAGTGGTTTTATCCCAACTGGTGGATCAATGGAATTTCCTGGTATTGGTGGTGCAATATTAAATGCAGTAGATAAACCTCTTACTAAAGATGAACTTTTATCATCATTAAACGAAGCAACAGAAGTTGGTAAATCAGGTGGTGGTGCTATGAATTGGCAAGAAAGACAAAAAACTTTTCAACCAAATAGATATGCTGCTGAAAATGGTTTGATTTATAATGCTCAAACAAAAACATTTACTTCAAAAGATGGTGGTAACGAACAAGATGCTTTTATAAGATCAAATTCTGCTTATCAAGTTGGTCAAACAGCACCTCAAGAATCTATGGTTGGTAATTATTTTGCAAATCTTAATAATACTAATCTAGGTATCTCACAAAATTATTTAAACACTTACAACACAGCTAAAACTAAAATGGCTAACACTTTAAACATGACTCCACCTAATCAACAATTTGGTTATGGAAATTCTTACAATGATACTTACTCAAGAAAAATGAATAACAGTAATGTTTTCTATAACTACTTAACTGAACAAGGATTAATCTAATGGCAGAATCTAAATACAAAGGCTTACTATACTCACCAGAAGTTTTAGGTGGAATAGGACTATTAACATCTGGATTATCAGGTGGTAATCCAGGCCAAGCTTTGCCAAGCTTAATTCAAGGTATGCAAACAGCAGCTATGTTTAGAAAACAAGAAGATGAAGATGAGAAACAAAGATTAATTAAAGAGTACGCAGACCAAGTACCAGCAGATCAAAAAAATGCTTTCTTAATTGCACCAAAACAATGGTTAGACAAAAATGTATTTGCTAAAGATAAATCTGCTAAGTTTGAAACTTTTTTATCAGAAGATGGAAAAGATAAAGTTACTATAAATACAGCATCAAAATCAGGTTTAGAAAAAGCTACAGATTTAATTAACAATAAAGGATATGATAAAATATCACAATCTATTTCTGGAAAAAATACAAGTGATTTGACTACACTTTCTAAAAAGACAACTGGTGATATTGAAAAAAAATTATTATCAGGAACTCAATTACAAGACAATCTTGTTTTACAGGAAATACAATTTCAGCCTGAGTTTTTGACTGTTCAGGGTAAAGTTAAATACAAAGCACTTAAAGCAAAAGATTTAGCTGGTTTACAGTTAGACGCAGACGAAGCAGCATATTTAGGAAATTATAGTGAGTGGCAACAAACTAACTTACAATACTTTAACCAATACAGAAAAGAAATTACTGGTGTAGCTGCTGGTGAAAAAGAAATGAGTTGGTTACAAGACTCTATTCCAAGTGAAAAAGATACTCCGACCACATATCAAGCTAAGTTAAAAAATCAGATGATGATTCAAAAACAAGTTATTGAAAATGCAAGAGAGTTTCAAAAAACTAAAGGTGCAGAACTTTACACAACTAATGCAGATGGTGATAGAGTTTATTCAAAAGAATTTGGTGAATACTTAAAAACTAAAGTTAAACCATCTGGTGAGTTTATTTCAGAATTATTTACATCTTATAGAAAAGATAAAATGTGGGATACAGATAGAACTAAAAGATTTATGGATTATACTTTTAAAGGAATTGATTGGGAATCTATATTAACAGAATATTTAGAAGATCAAAAAAACTAATAGGAAATAAACTATGGCAAAATTAGAAGATTTTTATAAAAATTTAGATGAAGAAATTCTTAATCAACAAAAAAGTAATAAAGAAAACTCTAATCAATTAGCACAAACAAATAATGCAGAAAATAATGTTGCTATGTCAGAACTTGGTGCAGTTGATGCTGCTGTTGATTTAGGAGCTTCTGCTGCTGTAGGAGCTGCTGAGGGTTTATCTTATGTAGTTGATTTACCTTTTATGCTTGTTGATGTTTTAGATAATGCTGGTGGATTTTTATTTGAAAAGGCTGCTATGGCAGTAGGTTTTAGTGAAGATGATATTAAAAATATGGAGTCTGAATATTCACAAAAAATAAATGATGAAGCTAATAAAATAAGACCAGGAAAATATTTAAGAGAAAACTTTTTAACTTACGATACTAAAACTGATGTTGGTGAATATGTTAGAAAAGCAGCAGAGTTTGCTGCTCCTGGTGGATTATTTGCTAAGGGTGCAAAAGCTGCAAAAACATTTATGGCTACTGGTGCTGCTAGTGGTGCAGTTGCACAAGGAACAGAAAATTTAACTGGTAGTGAGGGTATTGGAACTGGTGTTGGTGTTGGTGTAAATTTAGGTGCTGATCTTTTTGCACTAAGCAGAGGTAATACATCTGTATTAGCAAAACATATAGTACCAAGTAATATTGATGAAACTGCAAAAGTTCAAAAATATGCAAAAGACAGAGGTTTAATATTAAAGACATCAGAAGCAAGTGGCGAAGCATCTGTTAAAAAAATGGATGGTACAATTGAATCATCAATTATTGGTAATGGTGTTGTAGATAAATTTTGGAAAAATAGACCTACTGAAATAAAAACATTTGTTAATAACTGGGGTAAGGAGATGGGTATTATATCTAAAAATAAATCTTTAGATAATACACAAACTTACGAACAACTTAAAAAAGCAGCTGTAATTTTAAACGATCAAAGAACAAAATTATGGAAGATGTCTGGTGGTGATAAAATTAAAAATTTTGAATATTCATCAAAAGAAATTGCAAATTTAAAATCTGAATTTACAAAGTTAGCCGAAACTGGATCTCCAGAATTAATTAAGATTGTTAAAGACAGAATTAAAAGAATAGAAAAATCTAATGGTAATGGTCAAGTGTTGCAAAACATTTACATGGAATTTAGACAAATTAAAAATCAAGGTAACTTTCAAGGTGGTACAGTTTTAGATAGAAAATTATATCAAGACCTTACTGAATCAATAAGAAATGTTTTAAAATCAAATTCTGAATGGGGTAAAGCTCAAGCTAAATATGCTAAATTTTCTAAAGCTTATGAAGAACCAATTACATCAGGATCATTAACAAAATTATTTGATGATCTAGGATCAGCCAAGTTTGCAGACAAACCAGAAACAGTTGGTAAAATGTTTAAGTTTTTAGGATCTGATGAAGTTTCTCCAACAAATATTAAAAAGATGGCAAGAGCTGTAAACAAAAGTGGTGTACCTAATGCTTGGCAGAATATAGTTTCAACTTATTTTAATCAAAGATTTACAAGAGCAGCTGCCGATGCAGCTAATGATGGTGCTAGTGCTGGTGTTACTTTTTATAAATCTATTATGAAAAATGAAGCTACTAAAGGTAATTTTACAGAAATGCTTTATCAATTAGCAAAAACAAAAGATCGTAAAGTTAAATATAGCGATATAGAAAACTCAGTTGTTCAATTTGCAAATGTTTTAAAAGCTACTGGTAAATCTGGAAAAGCTGGATCATCAACTGCTGCTAATTTACTTTACAAAGAATCTGCTGAAAAAAGTTTAGTTAAAGATGCTACTAAATTTCCATTTTCTTTTCTTACTGCTGCTGGTGAATGGATGGCAAAAAGAAACTTTACTAAAACATCAGATGAATTAGCAGAAGCTATGGTTAGTGAAAATGGTATTGAAGAATTATTAAATCTTGCTGCAAACTGGAAAGATAAAAATAGAGTAGTTGCTTATCTAAGAGCAGTAACTTTTGGAAATGAACCTACTGGTGAATTGGTTGATGAGGTTATGAATTAATGGCTACTCAATCTCAAAAGAACTCAATTGATATAATAAAATTACAAGGTGAAACAAAACTTATAAATCAAAAGTTAGAAACAATTACAAACAATCACTTACACCATTTGGACTTAGAGATTAAAAATATTAAAAAAATTGCATGGGTAATTCTAACCATAAGTCTAAGCAGTCTATTAAGCCTGGTGGCAAACCTACTAAGTTAAACACACATATTAAAGGAACTATTGCAGAATATGTTGAGATAGCAAACTTAACAAAGCAAGGTTATTGGGTTGCAAAATCTTGTGATCCTCAATGTCCATTTGATTTAGTTGCTGTAGCTCAAGATGGAACTATCCAGTTGCTAGACATAAAAACAAATACTTATCGTAAGAATGTAAAACCTTATAGACGAAAAATTTGGCGATCACCTACTGCCAAGCAAAAAAAATTAGGCATAAAAATTATCATGGTAGATCATGCAAATGAATAGGGAGCTTTACTATGAATTACTATTTTACAGGAGTTCTTGTTATACTGATGTGTTTATTAGCTTTTTGCGTAAAACCAGCTCATTCAAAAATTAATTACTCATATTATGATTACAGAACAAACACATTTTAAAACAGATTTAAAAACATTAATAATGATTATTGCTGCAATAGCGATAGCAGTATGGACTTACAGTGAAATTAATAACAGATTAACTAAGTTAGAAACATCAGAACAATTGATGAAACAAGATTTACTTGAAGCATCAAAACAATTACCGATAGATCAAGAGCAGTTTATGTTGCTTGAGCATATATCGTTACAAGTAGAAAAATTAACAATTAGAGTAGATGACATGATGCACAATAAAGTAATGATTAGTTCTATTAGCAAAGATTTAGATAAAGCATTAAATGATATAGAAAAATTAAAAGATAGTGTTAGAGCAAACATTGGAAAACTTAATGGAGATCACTAATGGAGCAAGTAGTCATAGCTCTATTAATGTTAGTTAATAATGAGATCAAGGAAGCAAGATTACAACCAGATTTAAGCTCATGCCTTAAAGGTAAGAGGGTTGCTAATCGAAGTAATACTGGAAATAACATTGAGTACAGATGTATTAAATCTAAAGCAGAGCTAGAGAAAAACATTGATGGCTCATACTCAATTAAGAAACTTATTTTAGAATGATAGACAAATATATAATTAAATTTTGCGAAGCGATTGATAATTTTTGTGATGCTATTGCAAAACTATTTGAACCTAAACCAAAAAAAAAACGAAAAAAAAGAAAGTGTAAAGATTGCCATTGTAAGTGCCATTGTAAACAAGAATTGCACACACACCATTGGGATAACGATATTTGTATTTGTGAGGAGTGTAAATGTACGAAGAAGTAAAAGATGAAATAAAAGCCTGTGAGGGTTATGTAAATAAGATTTATAAATGTTCAGAGGGTTTTGATACAATATTCTATGGCCATAAAGTAACACCAGAAGATGATTATGAACATGGTGTAGAATACACAAAAGATGAGGGTGAAGTAGTTTTTGAAAAAGACTTTCAAAGAACATTAGATGCAGCAGAAAGATTGATAGCTGACAGACCAATAAACAATACAGCTAAAGAAGTTATAATTAATATGGTGTATCAAATTGGTGAGGGTGGAGTTTCTAAGTTTAAGAATATGTGGAAAGCTCTTGATAATGAAGATTATGGAGAAGCTAGTTTTCAAATGCTAGACTCTTTATGGGCAAAACAAACACCTAACAGAGCAAATAAACTTTCTAAAAAAATGCAATCAGCAAAATTATAGGAGAACATTATGTGGTTAAGTGCAGTCAAACTAGCTTTAAATGCTGGTACTCATATCTATAAAAAGAAACAAGAAACTAAAATGGCTATGGCAGATGCTCAGCACATGGCAGCCACTAAGATGGCAAAAGGCGAAACTGAGTATCAAGGTAAGTTATTAGAAGCTAGACAAAACGATCTTAAAGATGAGTTTTGTCTCTTAATTTTAAGTTTCCCAATAATAATTTTGGCTTGGGCAGTATGGTCGGATGATCCACAAGCTATGGACAAAGTAAATACTTTCTTTGAACATTTTGCAGCACTTCCTAGCTGGTTTACAAATTTATGGATTCTTGTCGTAGCCAGTATTTTTGGAATTAAGGGAACTCAAGTATTTAGAAACAATAAAAAATAATTGATGTCGGAAAACTTAGAACTCATTAATGAGTATAAAGAGCAAGTTCGTATTTTAAAGCAAGAAGTAGCTGAACTGCAAGATGCTGGTAAATCTAAGGATAGTGCTAACAAAAGATGTTTGCAAAAATTAGAACACTCACAACAAGATTTAGATTCAGCAAATAAAAAAATTACAAGTTTAGAAGATGAAATTCATAAACTTAAAAAGAAAGATAATTAATGAATTATGTACTTCACTTAATAATGTGTTCTGCTGTAGCAAATAGTTGCTTACCACCATACAGATACCCTGATTTATTTGTTGATGGCTACTCATGTATGTTAGCTGGAAACCAAGAGTCTATTCTTAAATTAGAAGAAATTGGTCATTTAGATGTAAATGAAAATAAAATTTTTATTAAGTTTATGTGTACTGAAGATATTAAAGAAAAGGTTAAAATTTAATGGCTAGTAAAGTTTGGACAAAGAAAGCTGGTCAATCAAAGTCTGGTGGACTTAATGCTAAAGGTAGAGCTGCTTACAATAGAGCTAACAATGCCAATCTAAAAGCACCAACTAAATCTAAGACTAGCAAAAGAAGAAAATCTTTTTGTGCCAGAATGTTAGGTATGAAGAAGAAATTAACTTCTAAGAAAACAGCTAGAGATCCTAACAGTAGAATTAACAAAGCACTTAGAAAGTGGGATTGTTAGTGCCAAAAAAAATTTGGAATAAGCCAAGCATATTAGTAATTGATATAGGTAAGTGTAGGTACTGCCAGGCTCCAATGACTAACTCAGAATCTTTCGTAGCTTTTTATGGTGGAGATAAAGCTCATTACGATTGTATGAAAAAAGATGATTACAAAAAACTAATAGAAAAGGAAAAATAGTTATGGCAAAACGAAAAGGATTGTACGCAAATATCCATGCTAAAAGAAAAAGAATCAAAGCTGGTTCTGGTGAACGAATGAGAAAACCAGGAACTAAAGGATCTCCGACAGCAGCTAATTTTAAAAGAGCAGCTAAGACTGCTAAGAAAAGAAAAAGAAAATAACAGAATAGGTTTGATCTTTTTAGATCAGATGAGAGTCATTTGACTTTTAGGGATAGTGGTGGGTAAAATATTTTAAGTGGTATAAAGTTTAGATTGTGTTATCATTTACTTAACATGAAGTTTATGTTTAGAGATAATTACAAATATAAAAATTATACTTTCATTATACTTTTTTTTAAAAGCCTAAGTATAGTTAGTTTATCTTGGGGGTTTAATTGATTACAAATCAATTGCTCTACCAACTGAGCTACAAGGGCATTTTAAAAAACCTTATATACATAGCCGAATTGGATCGCAAGATTCTTTTCGGCTCTTTTTTTGTATCTGTATTATTCGGTTTTATAAGGAAAAATAAAAACTTTCCTAAAAAATTATACCGAATCTATACCGATGGATTGCATATTATTTTTATATTCCAAGTAGCCATGTGTAAAATGATTGATAAATATAGTCAAATGACTGTTGATAAGCTACTTAATCTCAGCTATAACTAATGTATAAGTAAATGATAACTAATATAGAGGAGAGTAAAATGATTAAAGCTACACCAAAAAAAATAAACATTGATGAAATAATTCATTTTGATGCAAAAAAAGGAATTGCAATTAATGTTAAAAATGCAAGAGCTATCTACAATAGTAATAATGATAATTATGAAAATTTAGCAGAAATACATAATGTAGATGTCGAAACTGTAAATAAAATTAAACAAGGAAGATTACTTATTGCAGAAATAAAAAAACCTAAACTTCCAATTGATGAGTTAGAAGAAGTTCAAAAAGAAAATGAGTTAAACTATTATGGAGGGAGAGCATAATGAAAAAATCAGATGTTTACGAAATTATAGAAGAAAAAAAAATAAGTCTTTGGAAATTATATGTTGAGGAGGAGGGTAAAGCAGATCCAAGAATGAAAGCTAAAAATGATGGAGTTAGTTATGGTGGTGCAGACTTCATAAAATATGTACCAGATGAAACTGATAAAACTAAAGATAATTGGAAAAGAGGTTATTGGTGGTCGTCAGATGTTTATTGCATTTATTGGCATAAAGATGATTTAAGCCTACCTTATGATGCAGATACTTTTATTTTAGGTAGACCACCAAGAACAGAAGCTGGAAAACATATTAGAAGTGTTTTTAAAATGATAAATTCTATTGAATCTGATGTTCAAGTACATGGCACACAACACCAATTACAGAGGAGAGCATAATGTCTAAAGAAAAAATGGTCTATAATAATATTACTGAGGTACAGATTAATGGTAAAACTAAATATCGTTTTCCATATAAGGGTGCTGATAGTAAAGTTAAATTTCTAACAAGTGCCAGTAAGAAAACTCTGGAACCAAAAGTTATTAAAAAGATTGAAAAGGATGGTTTCAAAATTATTGATTTTGACTTTTGGAGTATAGAGGATGCACACAAGTTATGGCTTGATCGTCAGAATCAAAAGGAACTTCAATATGGTAAACCCTCTAAGAGCTGCATTAAAGATTATGACTCTATGGCTACTTACCATGTCTTGCCTTACTTTAAGAACCAAGATGTTAGATTCATTGATAAGGATTTAGTTAAAGATTTTGTAACTCATTTAGAATCTAAGGGTTCTATTAATGCTAAAACATTATCTAAAATCTTTAATGTCTTTAGTGCTATCTTAGACTACTCAGCATCTAAAGATAAAATTCAAAGAAATGTTTGTAAAGATATGAACTTTTTATCTGACATTGTAGTAGTAGAAAAGCAGCAACCAAGATTAGATTTTGATGAATGGAGTTTAGATAAAGTTCAGCAATTAATTAGTCATGTCGATAAGAATGTTATGAGATTAATGTTTCATATAATGTTGCAAACTGCTTGTAGACCAAGTGAGGTTAGGGGTTTGAGTAGAGAAAACTTAAAGTTCAAATCTAATGTTCCTTACATTAGTATTACTAATGCAGTTAAAAGAGATCAATCTCTTGGTGGAACTAAAACTAAATCTGGCACTAGGGATCTAACTATTTCTTCTGGCTTAAAAGATAAAATATTAGAACACCTAAACAATATACCTGAAACGCAGACAAACTTGTTTATTAATAGCAAGGGTAATTATATGCGTTTAGAAACCCTTATAAGGGCTTTAGACAGGGCAACAAAGAGTTTTGGGGTAGAGCTACCCATAGAAAGAAAGACCTATTTCTTTAGGCACTATATGGCTACCTACTGGGCATTTAAAAAGAAATACACAGATCCACAAGACCTGGCCAATGCTTTAGGAGATAAGGATGTAAACTTTGTTAATAGAACTTACATCAAGCCTTATGCCAACACAGAAATGGAAAAAGAAAAAAGCGATTGGTTAAATAATCAGTTTAAGGATTAATATGCTTGAAGCTTTAATAATAATTGAGCTTTGTTTTTTAGCTCATTACATAATTACTAACTAATAGGAGAGAGATATGAATATAAAACTAACACAAAAACAAGCACAAGCAATTTTAAGTGCATCAATTACTTTTTCTGAAAAAGAATTAAAGCCAAAAGGTAATAATGTAAATACATTTTGGTTGATTTTAGGTAAAGATTTAGAGTCTGGTTTAAAAAAAATGCAAGATCAATATTATAAACAATTAGATAAAAAATAATTACTTATACCAATACTTATCGTAGTTCTCAGAGTTATAGAGAACTACATCCCACTCTATTTTTTTCTTAATACACTTACTGCCAAACTCTCTAGCTTCTTTTTCTGTTGAGAAAATAACATTGGTAAATGATGTGAATTTATCTTTGGGTTTATGGATAATAAAAAACATATTTAAGAGGGTAGGAAGATGACTATAAACCTACCCTCTATACACTAACTAAAGTGGATGGTTACAAAGCACCCACAATCACTTACATCATTAGGGAATAATGATGTAATAAGCACTTATAAAAGTTCTGCTGCTGACAGGGAGCAATCTCTATCTTTATCAGAACTATTAACTGGTGGCTCATATTGACCAATTAATTTTGTATGAATCATTTTTAAATCACCATGCCATGATGGATCTAGCTTTGACTTATAAACATTTAAAAATGTTTCAATTTTTATATTTAAAAAATTAGATGCTAAAAACATTTTAAAAAGACTAAGAGTATTTTTTCCATGTTCAAATTTTTGAATTTGTTGAAATGTGCAATCTAAATTTTTTGCAAGTTCTGTTTGAGTGCATGGTGTATTTTTAGGATAACTGTCAATACATTCTGTACCTCTATATACATCAACTAAAATTATTCTTTTGGCTCTAGCTTGTTTTAATATTTTACCTATCTCAATATCTATTTCTTTTTGTAAATTACTTTTTACTGCTGATTTATATGGTCTTGGCATTTTCTCTCTCCTTTGTTTGGGCAGACTCCTAGCCTAAGGTTTATTACAACTTTTAAGTTAGTAACTATAATTGTGTGTGCTTGAAAGTAGCATCGCTATTTTCAACAAGTACAATCTGTCTAAAAGTTTTAATATACTTTTTAAAAGCTTGTAATGAGTGAACACATTGACCAACATTATTTTTTGGTTTTTGCATAATCTCACCATGAAGCTGATTAAGTTTAGCATATCTTCTTAATAGACTATTACTCTTTGCCATCCTTATCTGTCCTTTGGTTTAGTTTAATCCTGGACTTTTCAAATTTAATATCCAGAACATTTAATGTTGCCAACTCACTTGGCTTGTCTGATTTTGCAGCTAACTCTGCATTATCAAATTTTTCCTCAAACTTAGTTTGAATTTCGTAAAAGCTTTCTTTGATTACTTCATCACTCATCGTCTTAAATCCATTGTTGAATATTCTTTATTAAAATTTAATGTTGGTATTTGTGTTGTTTGTTTTTCAGTCATCCTAATTTTACGATGAGCTGCTTTACCTTTTGATATTAAACCTAGCTTAAATAACTCTGCACATATTGCACCAGCTCTGGCTCTTGAGAATTGAAAGTGTTCGCCAATCTCTTTATATGTTGGAGAGTATTTATTTTGTTTTATAAAATTGCTTATAAAGTCTAAGCAATCATACTTAATCTTTGACAGATATATATGTCCATTACTACTCATTATGATCCTTAAATAAATTTGTGATGTTTGGTTTAGACACATACTCAGGTGCTTTTTGTTTTGGACTATCCAATCCTTGCAGATGTAATTCTAGTTTAGCTGAGTACCAGTTAGCTTTCCTTACATCCATTAAACAAGCTTCTGCTGAGCTACCATGCTTTGCACCAAACCTCATTGTGTATTTTAAGACTTGAGATCGTAGGAAACCAACCACCTCTAGTGGAGATAGTTGGCTAACTATTGCATCGTAAGTCTGAATACTTTTCTGATAATGTTTAGGGTTTACTTCTTCCGACATTAATATGGAATCTCCTCAGTATTATTTTCTGGTTTTTTATATGGCTCAGAAACTGTGCCTGACATATCTGG
>VMHT01065179.1_pt1 | contig 15999 bp, 10 predicted proteins | sample 4693611 | NCBI WGS metagenome assembly VMHT01 (sample SAMN12280063, study PRJNA550983) | marine metagenome | isolation source: seawater sampled from same location over 5 years 0.02-0.2 micron viral filtrate | place: USA: collected off the coast of southern California halfway between the port... ... | reverse complement strand
GCACACGCGCGGTCGGTCGGATCTCTGATGAACGCGCGACGTCGAAAAATCTCTGTTCTACGCGCGCGCGCTTTTTCGTCGCGCGCGTTTCGTGGTCCTTTTCGATGGGTTAAAGTGGTACGTCAGTACGTGCGATTCTTTCGTATAATACGTGCGAAAGACGCGAGTCACGGCAGTGCGCGCCGCGGGATCGTCGATGGCGACCGTCGACGCGGTCGCGCGCGTCGCGACGACCGGGCGCGGGCGCGCGACGTTGGTTTTGGGCGACGGGACGCGCGTCGTGCGCGTCGAGGACGTCGTGCGCGTCGAGGTTCGGCGTCGACGTCGTCGGCATCGGCATCATCGAGATGAAGACGACGACGACGCGCGGACGCTGGCGGTGACGGCGATCGCGCGGCGACGCGGATTCCCGGGAATATCGACGCGCAAGAGAAGCGCGCGACGGTTGAAGACGCACGAGACGGCGTGCGCGACGGCGGCGGTGGCGAACGAGGCGAGGACGCGGTGCGCGGAGGCGTGCGGGCTCGACGACGCGGACGCGAGCGGGACGGCGAGGGAGAGACGGCGGCGGGTGCTGGTGATCGTGAATCCGCGAAGCGGACGAGGCGAGGGGACGAAGATATGGGAGACGAAGGCGCGCGCGGTGTTGGAGGCGGCGAACATCGAGTGCGCGACGCGGACGACGAAGACGCGAGGAGAGGCGACGAACATCGCGCGAGAGCTCGACGCGAGTCTGTACGACGGCGTCGTCGCCGTGGGGGGGGACGGGACCGTGGCGGAGCTGTTTCAAGGGCTGAGCGAACGCGAGGATCGAGAGGAGATTTACGCGAAGATGCCGATCGGAATCGTGCCGGCGGGTTCGGGGAACGCGCTGTGCAAGTCGATTCAGCACGCCGGCGGCGAACCGTGCGATCCGGTGAGTTGCGCGCTGACGATCGCGCGGTGGCGCACGCGCGCGCTCGATCGATCGGAAGTGCGGTTTCAAGATTCTAAAACCGCATCGGGTTGGGGGGATGACTCGAAAGTCACGCACTCGCTGCTGTCGACTTCGTGGGGATTTTTCTCCGACGTCGACATCGAGAGCGAGCGGTTTAGATTTCTAGGAGGCGCGCGATTCACGCTGCAGGCCATCGTGCGGATATTAGCCAGAAGAAAGTACCAGTGCGAACTTTTATACGAAACCACCGAAGAGGGCGAGGCGTACAACGCCCAACACTGCGACGGGCCGCACGGCGAACCGGTGCCGGGTCGACCGGGATGGCGCCGCGTCGCCGGCGACGTCCTCGGTCTCTGGGCGCTCAACGTGCCTTGGGGCACCGAGTCCACCTTAGCGGCTCCTCACGCGAAGTTTGACGACGGTTCCATCGACGTCGTCCTGGTGAACGTCACCAATCGCAAGAACATGCTCAAACTTTTGCTCGATTTCGACGCCGGCGACCACGCGCGCAATCGCGCCGTCCGTTACATCAAAGCCAAATCCTTCGAAATCTACCCCGGCGCCGCCGCCGCCGCCGCCGCCGCCGCCACCGCCGCCGCCATCGTCGACGCATCCTCGGAGACCAACGCCACCGCTCCCGGCGGCGGCGGTTACATCGCCGTCGACGGCGAAGTCCTCGCCTCGCGGCGGTTTCGCGCCGCCGCCGCCGCCGCGTTCCCGTACGGTCCGTTTCGATGCGACGTCATTCGCGCCGCGTGCGCCGTCTTCGCCCCTCCTAGCGCTTAATATGTATTACCACCATCGTTCCTCGCGACAGCGCTCGAGACATCGAGACATCGAGACGCCCTCGTCCCTCGCCCTCGCTCCGCGCCTTCGTCCCGCGGTCCCGCGCGGATAGGGCATCCACCCGCGAGTCCGCCTTTCGGTCTCGATCGCCGCGCGTCCCGCACACGCGCGCGCGCCCTCGGCCGAACGCTTCGCGAAACGCGAGCGCGGCATCGCGAGCGCCGAAACGCGAGCCTCCGATGCGCGACGCCGACGCGAGCGCGAGCGCGCCGCCGCCGGCGGGCGACGACCAAGGCCCGTCGAAGAAGGCGCTGAAAAAGGCGGCGGCGGCGGCCGAGAAGGCGCGAGTGAAGGCTGAGCGCGCGGCGGCGCTCGAGGCGAAGATGGCGGCGCTGCAAGCGGCGCCGGACGCGCTGGCGCACCGGTACGGTGACGCGGAGATGGTGCAATCGAAGGAAATCACGGGACGCGCGTGGACGCGGGTGGACGCGCTGAACGAAACGCTGAAGGATCGAGAGGTGCTGCTGCGAGGACGCGTGCACAACGTGCGAGGGAAGGGGAAGAGCGCGTTCATCGTGCTGAGACAACAGACGGCGACGGTGCAGGTGACGCTGTTCGTGGATGACGTCAACGTGAGTAAAGGGATGGTGAAGTGGGCGAGCGCGCTCGCGCGGGAAAGCGTGGTGGACGTTAAAGGGTTGGTCGTCCATCCCGAGGTCCCGATCGAGTCGTGCACGCAGAAAGAGGTCGAAGTCGTGTGTCGGGAAATTCACTGCATCTCGAGATCGGATCCGGAGCTGCCGTTTTTGATTGAAGACGCGTCGAGACCGGATAGCGCGTTCGAGGCGGAGGATACGCAATTCGTTCGAGTGTTGCAGGACACGCGATTGAACAATCGCGTGATGGATCTGCGCACGCCGGCGAATAATGCGATTTTTAAGATTCAGTCCGGGGTCGGGACGCTGTTCCGCGAGGCGCTGTTGCGAAGAAACTTTACCGAGATTCACACGCCCAAGCTCATCGCGGGGGCGTCCGAAGGCGGCGCCGCCGTCTTCAAGCTCGATTACATGCAAGTCGGCCCGGCGTGCTTGGCGCAGTCTCCGCAATTATACAAGCAAATGGCCATCATGGGTGATTTGGAGGGTGTGTTTGAGATTGGACCGGTGTTCCGCGCCGAAGACTCGAACACGCACCGACACTTGTGCGAGTTCACCGGGTTGGACATGGAAATGACCATCAAGGAGCACTACGACGAAGTGTTGGATGTCCTCGATGAGTTGTTCGTGAGCATGTTCGACGGCTTGAACGAGCGATTTAAGAGAGAAATCGGTGTGGTGAACGAGCAGCACCCGTTCGAGCCGCTGCAATACTGCCGGCCGTCTTTGAGATTGACGTTTGAGGAAGGGGTCAAGATGCTCCAGGAGGCGGGTGAAGAAGTCGATCCGCTCGGCGACATCGGCACCGAAACCGAACGCGTGCTCGGGAGATTGGTGAAGGAGAAGTACGGCACGGACTTCTACATGCTCACGCGGTATCCCCTCAACGCCCGACCGTTTTACACAATGCCGGCGCCTGACGATCCGAACTACACCAACTCTTTTGATATCTTCATTCGCGGTCAAGAGATCATCTCTGGGGCGCAGCGTATTCATGATCCTAAGCTCCTCGCTGAACGCGCCGAGGCGTGTGGTATCGAGCTTCCCACGATTCAACCGTACATTGATTCGTTCAAATACGGCGCCATGCCGCACGGTGGTTGCGGCGTCGGTCTCGAACGCGTCGCCATGCTGTTCCTCAACTTGCCCAACATTCGCAAGACCTCCATGTTTCCGCGTGATCCGAAACGCTTGACGCCTTAAGTTCTCACTACAGCTGTTATTCGTCACTCGCTAGATCTAGAGCTATGACTTGAAGACTAAATTTCTAATAAATCCATCATTGACAAATCAAATCATCGGATTTCGTTTTCAAACATCGAAGCTACGGCTTCGAAGGCTACGAATGAAACGGGAAAGCCTAGCGTTATCCTCGCTGCGGTCACGCCTGTGCCTTTATAAAACGCTCCCACGCCTTCGTTGCGAAATATACGCACAGCGGCTTCCATCATTGTTGGATATTCCAGCGCCCCGCTCGCGTTTGGCACTTGTCCTTGCATTCGCGATTTTAATATATCAAAAGGCATCTTAAACACCGTCGCGACGAGCCCAGCGATGATGCCGACGCCGACGTTTTGCGCTGCTTGCTCTACCAACGAATCTGGCGCGGACAAATACTCGTCCTTACAGTAATGAATCGTCCCGAAATAAAATGAATTGAACACGTTGTTTCGTAAACACGTCGGCCAAAATCCCGCGTACAATCCTTTCATTCCCTCCGTTCGCGCGATCTCTCGCGCGCACCCCAAAGACGACGCATACCTCGACATGTTTTCTTTCGTTTGCATTCGCACCTTGACCGTCTCGAACGGGGTCACGCACGCCGATTCCACGTATGCCGTCAACCAGCCCGCGGCGAATGCCTCTCTGGTGGTCATCTTCTTCGCGTCCTCGCACACCGCTTTCTTGCTCCATTCGTACCCGACGTACATGCACAGCGCCTGAGGTCGTAAGCATGCGGGTAAGACACCGCGATACAGCGACGGGAGGCCGTGCGCGCGCGCCTGGGCGACTAAAGCTTGCGTGAATGGGACATTTGCACCCCTGTTGACGTGCGCTTGCGTCTTCACCACGTCCACGGGGTGGCACGCCAGGGCGTCCGCGCACCCCGCGAGAAAGCCGGCGGTGATTTCTTCGTGCGCGCGAAGCGGCATCGCGATTCGACCGCGCGATGCGCGTCGCGCGGTGAGGTTGCGGGCGACGGCTGCGGAGGTTGCGAGTATATTGTTATTACTTAAAACGACGATGTACGTGCGCGATTAAATACTGGAGAGCTGCCACGATCCCTTGATTCGGCCGACGTTTGCAGAACGCAACAGGAGGGGGACGTCGAACGAGGATGAGCCCTTGGAGGGGAGGAGCACCGTGCACGTTCCTAGTTTGTCGCCGTATCGACTGTCGACGAGAGTGATAATGCCCACAAACTTACCGTACGCGTCCATGCCAACGGGAGTGGGTAATTCTTCAGACTTTTCGGCATCTTCGTTTTCCTTCAACGCGATTCGTTCCTCCGTGGTGAGCAGCGCGAAGCGCGCCGCCGCCTTTTCTTGCTCAGCAAAGGTGACTTCGTCGGCGGCGTCGTAACCGACGATGCAGGAGGGAAGAACATCCCCAGAGAAAGTATACTTCCCAATCGTTTTTGGCTGCGATTCGTCTCGAGCGACGTGCCCCGAGCTCACTTCTCTAGCCTCTGGAACGACTGTGCGCGTGTGCGGAACGAACAAGTGCACGTAAACGCTCGAACCCAGGAAATCGTCCTCGATGGTGTTACGAGTGACGCTCAAATTCGTGAGCGTCAACTTGGCTCGTGGAAGTGCTTTCAATGGAGGAAGATCGCGGAGACGCACGCGAAAGCGCGCGTAAACCGGTGCGTGATCTGACGTCGTGACGTCGTGACGCGCCCCGTACTCGAGAGGCGAGCAAGAGTCTTTGGCGCCAGTTAACGAGTGTACAAGCACGCGATCACACCAGGAAGGCACGCGCTTTTCATTGTAATATTCTGCCGAACCCGGCTCCGCGACAGATTGTTCTTGCGCGGGTGCTTTCTTGCCTTTCCCATCCTTCAAGTTGTTCGACGCGCGCTTAAATGTCGGGAAAAACTTGAGGGGCATTTCATGAAAGTTTGCAAACACCTTTCCTTCCTTCATGGATTTGATCAACTGGTCTGCCTTGACCAATTGATCGAATTCCTGAGCGCCCACGGACTCGATTACGGCCGTGCGCCCGATCTGGAATGGCGACGACTCGGTGATTTCGTCGTCGCTTTCTTCTTCAATCATGCCGGGTTGCGCCACCGGCCTCGCCGCGGGGAACTTGCTCAGGGGAACTTTATCGACGTCGTATTTGTTCGCTAATTTTGTAGACGTCATTTCCGGCGCCGTCTTATCCCAGTGAGTATCCCACTCGTTCCCGACGACTTTCCCGGGATCGAGGCGGTAGTTGAGATCCCCAAAGAAGAAGACGTGGGTGGCGACGTCCAATAACTCAGGTGCTTGATTCTTTCGCGGAGCCATACCGGAACCAATTGCGAGTCTGGCCCCCGTGGCGCCCTGGAACGCGTCCGAAGTCCTTTCATACACCTGTCTCGACGTCCCCTTCATCTTGTTTATCATTTCTGATCCGGCGTCAAACAACGCCGAGTTCACGTCGGTTACCACGGGCAACGCGCACTTGGGCTTTTCCACGCAATCTATCCAGGTCCCTTCTAAGATCTCATGCACCATGTGGTTGCGCGCTTCCAAATACTTTGGTTGTTCGTGCGCGGCGAGATGACACGACAAGAAGGCGATGGTTTCCCCGTTTTCGAGTTCAATGTGCACCAACAACCCGCCCTTGTTCCCGACCAGATTTCCGAGCCCGGTGGCTTTCCTGCCAACCTTGACGCTGCGAATTCTCGGGACGAGCTCTTTCTTCACAAACACCGCCAGCCGCATTTGCAGTAATATTTGCGTCTGCAAGAGCTCGAATTCGTGGCCCAACGCCGAGTGCAAGAAATCAAACCAATGTATGCGCACCTTGATCTCTTGCACCAGCCTCTTGCTCGCGAACCAGCCCGTGAACATACCGCACATCACTCCCATCGGCGCCACGGGCGCGGCCATGACCCCTCCCGCGAACGCGCCGCCCGCGACCATGCCCACTCGCGTCCACTTCGTCGATTTGAAAAATCCCTTCCGAAATCTTGATTTGAAATTCGCCTCGTCCCCGCACGCCGCGCTCACCGCGACGGGTTTTATCGTCTTTCTCGTCTTCACGTAACTCGCCTCCTGCGCCCCGACGGCGACGATATCGCTCCTCCGCGCGTCCCTCAACCACCCGCTCGCCGCATCCGCTCGCGGCGCCTTATTCCCCACGTTCCACGTCGACACGTGCACCTCCAGCGCCGCCTTCGTCCCCGCTCGCGGCGCGCGAAAGCTATTCGTCGACGCCAGCATCAGCGCTCGCGCCGTCGCGCCCTCGCTCGTCGCGCGCCCCCCCTCGACGTTCGCCGTCGTTCGTCCATCGCTCGACGATTCTCGCGACGGCGTCGTCGTCGTCGCCGTCACCGCGTCGTCCGCGCGCGCCGTCGCGTCGTCGTCGTCGTCGTCGTCGTCTCTCGCGCCGTCGTCGCGCATCGGCGTCGTCGAGCGCGCGCGCCGTGTGCGGACGTCCGTCGAATTGTCCGTCGCGCGCGCGTCGAGTGTTACGAGCGTACACACGGAACGCGCACACACGCCCGTAAACCTTAGAAAATCCCGCATTGAAGCCACAGAATAACAGATAAACCCCAGAATAACAGATAAACCCCATACATGCGTCCTCACTGAACGCCACACGAACGACGCGCGACGACGACGGTCGGTCGCGGCGCGACGGCCGCGCGGCGCGACGGCGACGCGCGCCGCACCGGGCGACGCGCGAGACGCGTCGACGACGCGACGGCGCGCTCGACGCGTCGACCGATCGGGCTCGACGCGCGCGCGCCGTCATGACGACGACGACGACCGCGACGACGGCGACGACGGCGACGAGAGGACGAGGGCGGCGCGCGCTATCCACGACGACGACGACGGCGACGCGCGCGCGCGGGCGCGTCGCGACGGCGCGCGCGGCGCGATTCGAGCGCGACTGGGCGTTCAGACGACGACGGGGACGCGCGAACGCGCGAACGGACGGCGCGACGAGCGAGGACGGGGAGGAGGAGGGGCGGACGTTTCTGGGACGCACGGGACGACGCACGGGGGACGCGGAGTCGATCGCGAAGAACTACGCGGAGAAGGAAGCGGAGACGCTGGCGAAGAGCGCGGGGAGGCAGTATGCGTTTGGAAAACCGCAATCGCCGAAAGAGACGTGGGAACCGTTCGCGAGGGAGGCGAGGATGGGGTTGGTGGAGGAGTATCGACGCGGCGCGAAGGGCGACGCGGTGACGGCGTCGATGCACCTGGCGGTGGAGGATGACGCGGTGCAAGGCCGCACGAGCGTGTGTCTGCCGAGGGAGGCGTATACGAAGCGCATGGATAAGCTCGTGAATGAGTTCGTGCAGAGAGATTTGTCGTACATGAGCGCGGAAGATAAGGCGGACGCGGACAAGATGATTGAAGCCGTCGAGCGATACCTGTTCGAGGAGCAGCAATATCGCACACCGACTGGGTGGAGGGAGGCGTTTTCGCCGTACAGGACTTATTTTCATAACGTTATAGCGCAAAAGGTTGGTATTCCCGCCACCTTGGCGGCGATTTACATCGGATTTTTGGAGAGGTTGAAAGCCAAAGGCGAACTCGACGCGTGCGGAGACATCAAGGTGTTGCTTCGCGTGCGACGCGGGGCGGACCCAACGCCGCGCCGACCGCAGGGAATCAAAGCCAGCGACGCCGCGCCCGATGGATCGGTGGTTTGCACGCCAGACATGGTCGTTCGCATGCAGCTCATGGCGCTTAAGCGCGCATTTTGGCCGTGGGAATGGGACGATTCGCGAGACTCGGGATTCCTTCTCGCCGTCGAAGCCGCGGCGTACGGCAAGGATGATCGCATGAACACCGCCGCGGGAGTGGTGGGAATCATCCAGCCCACCGGTAGACCTTTTGGGGACCTTCAAATGGCCCTGTTAGTCACCGAAAGACTCGCCGAGCTCGATGAAAACGTCGGATACGAGCAACGCGATATGGGCGTTTTGCTCTATCACAGCGGCTACCGCCGCGACGCCCTCGACGCCCTCGTGGCGTTCGAAAACTGGAAAGCCACGACCAAACTCGCGGCGGTCGAGATCGACGACAGTTCTTCCTACTCCATCAACGCTCCCACGCCCGATTTCGCGTGGGAATCCGGCGACCCGGTCGAAGCCGCCCGTCTCGCCCTGCGAGAGGACGAGGCCTTAGCCAAAGTCATCCTAGAACTCAACCGCGACGTCCTCGAGCGTCAATTCGACGTCTAACGTTTAATATCCACGTCGTCGACGATGCAGTCTCTATTTTCGCCGCGCCCGATCCACTCGCGCCGCCGCGTCGCGTCGAGCGAACTCGCGAACTCGCGAACTCGCCGGCCGCGCGTCGGAAAATATCTTTCATCTTCGGCTGACGTGGATACTACCGATGGGATCGCCATCGTCCGCCGCTTCACACGCGCGCGCGCGCCGCCGCCGAGACGCGACGCGAGCGGTGACGCGCGAACGTTCGCGTCCTCGCGCGCATGTGCGTCGCGTTCATCGCCCTCGTGCGCACGACGTCGGCGAATGCGCCGATAAAACTCCTCGTCGCATTCAATCGCGACGAAGATTACGCGCGACCGACCAAGGCGTGCGCGGTGTGGCCGAGCGAGCGCGACGACGAGGCGTACGAAATCTTCGGCGCGCGGGACGAGCTGGGCGGTGGGACGTGGTTCGCGATGTGTCGAAAGACGGGACGATGGGGACTGGTGACGAACGCCGCGAACGGGACGACGACGACGACGACGACGACGACGAACGGCGGGACGACCAAGTCGCCGAAGAAGACGGTGAGTGCGTACGTCACGAGAGGGATGTTGGTGACGGACTATTTAAAGTCGCCGGAGATCGATTCGGGAAAGTACGCGATGGAGGTGTTCGCGAAACGCATGCGGTTTGACGGATTTAATCTCGTCGTCGGCGACGCGTCTCGCGGAACGGCGCACTACGTCGGAAATCGCGGGTCGGCGAACGCGGAAACGCCGATGGAGTTACGCGCTGGTAGGGTGTATGGATTGGCGAACGATGTGTTGGACGCGCCGTGGCCAAAGGTTGTGCGCGGGAAGGCGAAGCTCGAGGAGATTTTGCGAGCGTATTCGCGGTACTCAGCCGACGCGCTTCCCACGCGCGCGTTAGAGGAACAAGTGCTTCGCGATGTCTTACATGCTCCTCTGGATGCACGACCGCTGGCGATAGACGCGGCGGAGCGGCTGTCGTACTCATCGAGCGACGGAGACGCTCCCGCGCCGTCCGCGGCGGCGCGAGAGCTCTGGCGACACCAGCAATCCTTCGTCGCCGGCGGGCGGCGACGCGAAAGCCACGTGGACTGCGACGACGACGTCGACGCCTCCATCGACATCGACGTCGACGAAGACGACGAAGAGGACGAAGAATTCGTCGTCGAGCAAATCGAGGCGTGCGAAAGCGAGCGCTCCTTCGTCCGTCCCGGCGAGCTCCCCGGCCGTCCCAACTGCGGCACTCGCACGTCTCAAGTCGTCCTCGTCTCCGCCGACGGTCGTTGTTCCTGGTGCGAGCATCACTTCGTCCCGGTTCTCCCCGACCGCCGCCGCGCGCGTCGCCCCGCCGCCGTCGCGCGCGCGTCCGCCGCCGCCCCCGACGCTTTCCTCGTCGCCGCTCTCGAGCGCGCGTCGCACGCCTTCGTCATTCCCGCCGTCGCCCCTCGCCCGCGCACCCCCATCGCGTGACTCCCCGTGTAATCTTGTTTTAATCCACCGCGTGATCCACCGAACTCGATCGCACCGAACCGCGCGAATCCGACGCCGCGCTCGACGCCGACGCCGCGCTCGTCGCCGACACAATTTCCGGGTGTTTTCAAGGGCCCACCGTCGCGCCCGGCGCGTCGCGCCCCCACTCGCGCGCGCGCGTCGCGATGATGCGCGCGACCGCCGCTCGCGTCGACGCGCGCCTCGCGCGCCCCTCTCGCGCGCGATCGACGCGCGCGCGACGCGCGTCGACGCGCCGCGCCGTCGCGGACGCGGACGCGCGCGGGACGACGACGTTCGACCCGGCGTCGACGCTGCGACACGCGCGCGTGGACGTCGGCGCGCACGGGCGCGGACTGTTCGTCACCGGCACCGGAAGCGCGCTGGTGAGCGTCGCGATCGACGCGCTGGTGTGCGCGCCGGCGGCGGTCGGGGAGGGCGCGGAGGGACGCGCGGCGACGGCGATTCGCGAGACGTATCGGGAGGGCTGGCGAAGACATTTCGGCGTGGACGTGCCGGAGTGCCTGATTGAATTCGTGATATCGGCGCCGTTCGCGAAGGACGTGCGATTGGCGGCGATGCTGGCGTGGGCGGTGAAGAACGCGGAGGCGTGGCGGGCGTACGGCGCGGAGGTGGTGCCGGCGGCGTTCGATTGCGGGTACTTGGCGAACGAGGAGGAGTTGGAGATGTTGCAAGACGCTGAGATACGCGTCATGGCCGAACGCTCGAAGGCTGGGTACGAAGCGACTTGGAACGCCGCGATGGAGGCGTTTCCGGACGTGAAAGCCGCGCTGGGGACGTCGAGCGAAGACGAACTCCGATGGTGTCGCTCGTGGGTGCACACGCGAGCGATTAGCGGTAAACTGGGCGACGCGGATTGCGCGTTCTTGGCGCCGACGATCGATTTGGCGAATCACAGAGTGGAATCTACGGCAAAGTATGGCGTCAGCGCGGATGGTAAGAACTTCGAGCTCACGTGGAACGAAGATTCAATCGAGGGCCCGACGCCGGTGGCGAACACCGAGGTTTTCATCTCGTACGGCGACAGAATGAACAACGCCTTGCTCATGCTTCACTACGGTTTCATCGACGATGAAAATCGTAACGAACGATTGCCCATGGAATTTATCGCCCCGGGCGCTCGACGTGTGCACGGATCTCGCGTTGCCGACGCATGCAAAGCCCTCGACGACGCCGGCGACAAAGCCGCCGCGCTCGCGGGTTCCAATCTCCTCATGGTCGCCTCGCGCGGTCCGCCCCCGGGCGTCGCTGACGCCCCAGCTCCCCCAGAAACCGACCCTGAAGTCATTCAAGCCTTACGTCAGGCCGTTGATTCGTACTTATCCGCCTGTCCGACGACACTGGCCGAGGACGAAGCCTTATTAGCTTCCGCCGAAGCCGCGTCGCTCTCGCCTCGCGCGCTGCTCGCCGTGCGCTACCGCGCCTCGCGCAAGCGCGCCGCCGAGGCCTACCTCCGATTTTTATCCATTTTGAAATAATTATCAATCGTCATCTTCATCCGCGTTCGCGACGCGTCCGCGTTCGATTTCACCGACCGCGTTCGCCGCGCGCTAAAAATACACCCCACTCTGACGCTCGCGAGTTTAAATCTTTCGATGCGCACCGAGTCCAGACTTGGATTTCAGGCGGTCTGGGTGGACCCCGCGCAAGACTACGAGCGAGCGTTTACGTTGTTTTATTACCCCGAGGATGGCGACGTGGAATTGGTGCGTTGAGCGCGCGAGTAAAGCGCGACGTCTGGATGGATGGTTGGTGCTCTGTGGGAGGCGAGCGCGCGAGCGCGACGATGACTGACGGAGGCGACGCGACGACGCGGCGCAGATTGAGGATAAACGAAAGAAAGCATTTTTGCGGAAATGCGCGCCGGAAACGCCGATCGCGCTGGACGAGCTATTCATAGGCGCGACGGTGACGATTTGGTCGAGGCGGTTGACCGTGCGCGGGTACGCGGACGAACGCACGGCGACGGCGATGAAGACGAAGCGCGAGGAATCGTTCGCCTTGGTGTCGAGTGAAAACGTGTGCCGCATCGGTAGAATCGTGCACGCGATGCAGGAGAACGGGTTGACGATCGCAGAGATGAAGACGGTGGCGTTCGGGACGAGTCGGTTGGAAGAGCTCGAGACGGCGCTGCCGAGGAATGCGAGGGCGCTCGCGTCTGGGACGTCGTGCGCGATACGCGCGATTGGATGCGAGGCGAATGCAATTTTGGCCAGATTATTCGCTCACACGAACGATGTGGTGCGATCGATGGACGAAGAGCACGCTCGAGCGTTAGGAGAGCTGGCGACGGGATCGTCGTCGAAATCACCCACCGAGCATTCGTCGCTCGTCGTGGTCAAACCCAGCGGTATGGCGCATCTCGGAGCGATTTTAGATTTCCTGTGCGAGAAGAAAGGACTGGCTTTAATCCAGGCTCGAACATTAGCGCTAACACGCCTCGAGGCAGAGGCATTTTACGCCGTTTACGTGGACGTTTTAGACAAGGAAGAGGTGAAGATGATGATCGATGAACTGAGTTGCGGCGCTTGCGTGGCGCTGCAACTCTCGCGCTTGAGGTCCCCGGAGACGCTCGTGGACGACATCAGAGAAATCGTCGGACCGAGAGACCCCGAAATTGCCCGCGTGTTACGTCCCGAATCCCTTCGCGCGCGTTTCGGGGAGGACAAACAGCGCAACGCCGTGCACTGCGCCGACTTGACGGAAGACGGCGAGCTCGAAGTCGATTTCATGTTCAACCTTCCGCGTCGCACCAGCGTCGTGGCGTGAATCGAGCCGAGTCGTGAATTACGCTTAGCGCATTGTGAGAGCGATAGCCGAACGAATGAGTAAACGAAATGAAATGTGAGACGGATCGAACTCTCTTTACAAGGCGCTTCGCGCCGTCTTCCATTCTCGCGCTAATAACTCCGACTAGTGTGTGTGACCTTCAAACTCTAAGCGACCTCCATCACTTGAAGTCCCGGGGGCAACGACTGCTTGAGCTTGGACGCCTTATCGGAGTCCTTCACGCAGAGCGTGTACAAGTACTTGGAGCAGCGCACCTTGAACTTGGTCACGCCCGCCGTCTTCTTGATCTTCACCGATCGCGCATCCTTCCGGCGCGCCGTGTGCAAGAAGTCCTTAATTTCGCTAATTTCTTTAGGCTGTTTTCGCATCGCGCCAAGTCGTCGCTCGATCGTCAGTCGTCTCTCTTTCATCATCCACTCGCGCGACCCTAGTGCGCCATCGTCGTCCCGTCTCCCCCGCGCTCCCCGCGCCGTCGACCCCCCCATCACCGCTCGCACCGCACCGCGCGCCGACGACGATATCACCGCTCGCGCTCGCGACGCGCGATCGCCCTTCGCGCGTCTCTCTCCGCGCGCGCGCGTCCCGAACGCGCGATCGCGCTTCAAGCCCTAGAGCCATCGCCATCGCGCGTCGTCCGCGCGTCGTCCGCGCCGTCCATCGCGCGCCGACGCCCGATCACGCGCGCGCGCATCGAGCGTCTATTTCGCGCGCGTCGCCTCGTCGCCGTCGCGCGTCGCACGCACCATGATGCGTCTATGTGCGTCACGAAGAGACGGCGCGCGCGCGTCGCGCGCGCGCCGAGGGGCGCCCGCCTTCGAGACTGACGACGAAACACGGACTGCCGCGTCACAACCCTAGGAAGCGGTCCGATTCGTCTCGCCGCGGCGAGACGAATCTTGTCCCACGGGTGCAGAGAGTCCCCGTCGACGAATCATGACTCGTCAGTCGGGGGACTCTCTGAACCTGTAGGACATTTTTCACCCGTCGCCGCGGACGGATGACTCGGACGCGCGAACGGCGATTCGTCTGCCCGGAGACCGCGCGCCGGGACGCCGGCGATCGCGCGCGCGCGACGATCGGGCGGGGCGGGGCAAAAACAGACATTCGGCGCTGGCGCGTGAGTGCGCGCGCGCGAGGCGCGCGCGAGGGCGCCCGGAGACGCGCGCGCGCGCGACGACGGGCGGACGACAGAACGTCGCGCGCGCGGCGGTGGAGCGTCGCGTCGTCGAGCGACGCGCGCGGACGACGGCGAGGCGACGGCGGGAGCGATCGACGCGCGCGACGCGCGCGAGCGACGCGCGCGCGAGCGACGCGCGACGCGCGACGCGCGACGAACGACGAACGGCGATCGAATCGAGGCGAGGGCGCGCGGGTTGACTTTTCTCGGTGACGATGGCGACGACGACGACGCACGGGACGCGCGTTTACGACGACGACGCCGGCGATCGACCGCGACGATCGTATCCGCACTCGACGTCGAGGTCGACGACGACGGTCGCGGCGCACGCGCCGTCGAGCGCGCACGCCGATGGGTACCGATGGCGCAAGTACGGGCAAAAGAACATCAAGGGATCGTCGTTTCCGCGGTCGTATTACCGGTGCACGGAGCGAGGGTGTCCGGCGAGGAAGAAGACGGAATTGCGACGCGCGAGTGAGGATGGAGAAATGGAGACGGTGGTGTGCTACGAGGGCGAACACACGCACGCGAAACCGAGCGGGGGTGGCGGTCGGGCGGAGACGCTCGCGCCCGGGTCGACGAAATCTTTCGGGACGCGCGCGAGCGGAGATTCCACGGCGACGAACGCGCGACGAGGGACGACGGTGCGACGAGGCGCGGACGTTCAAGATGAATGTGATTTGACGACGATGAATAGCGATTTCACGACGTCTGCGGAGGAGGAGGAGGAGGAGGAAAATCTTCGAGCGGGCAAGCGACGGAGAGCGACGCCGAAGACTCCGCCGCGAGCGAAGAAGATTCCACTCGAACCGCGGTCGAGCACGACGAAACCGAAGCGCTCGGCGTCAGGAAAATCGCGAAGTGGTCGTCGATTACCGACGACGTCCAGCGGATCCGGACAGTCCGCGCGCGAGCGCCGAGAATCCTCGTGCAGCGCCGTCGCGGCGAAGAAGCCGAGACGCGCCGTGAATCCGCTGAGCCCGTCGTTCGCCGCCATGGGTGACGTCTTGACGTGTTTTGACGAGTACTTGACCGCGAGCGAGCGATGGAGCTCGGATTACGACGCCTTGGCGCTGGAAAACGCGCTCATTCACGCGCACGCGCGCACGCGAATGGACGACGCCGCCCGCGTCCATCGCGAAGCCGTCGCCGATCGCTCCGCGCCGACGCCGCGTCATTGGTTTGACTTCATGCCCGCGTCGCCTCTCTCGCCCACGTGGCCGTTCGGCGACGCCGATCTCGAGGCTCGATTGCTCCAATCGTCCCCCCATCCGCCGACCGCGGAAGATCGCACCTCAGCACCGCCGAGATCATCTCTCGACCGCCGCCGCCGCGACGACTTTCCCGCGCGTCCCCCCGCGCTTCGCGTCGTCGCCGACGACCCCTCGGCGCGCCGCTCCCCCCGCGACGACTGGTCCATCGGCGATCTCCTCAAATCTCCCCTCGAGGCCATCGTCACCGGCACCCCGCTCCTGACGTCGCTCTCCAAAACCGTTCGCGGTCGGCGCGAGCCCTCGCCCGCCGCGCCTTCGCCCGCGCGTCGTCCGCGGTGCTCCTTTTCCTTATTCGGTTGACGTCGGTTGTGCTCGCGTCCGTCGCCGTCGTCGCCATCGCGCCGTCGTTTGGTCGTTTGTCATCGCACGCATCGCGCCCATTCATTGCGCATTCATGCATTCATTCATTCATTCACGCACGCATTCATTCGTCCCTCGCTCACATGAATGATTCCG
>VMHT01025225.1_pt1 | contig 15999 bp, 25 predicted proteins | sample 4693611 | NCBI WGS metagenome assembly VMHT01 (sample SAMN12280063, study PRJNA550983) | marine metagenome | isolation source: seawater sampled from same location over 5 years 0.02-0.2 micron viral filtrate | place: USA: collected off the coast of southern California halfway between the port... ... | reverse complement strand
TGGAGAACGTATTATTACAATTGCTTTGGTCGGCAAGTCACATAACTCAAAAACAGGTGACATGATGCAGACTTACATTATTACACCACACGACCCAAGATTAGCTTCTAAGTTAGGTTTGGATAGTGCAAACTGTGGAGATTGTCCGTTACGTGGAGAGCCTACAGATGACCCTACACGTAAGATTGCTAAGAAACGAAAGTGTTATGTCAATCTAGGTCAAGGTGTGCTTATTGTATGGAAACAATGGGAGAAAGGTGCATATCCTATGCTTCAAGGACATGATGCATTAGCTAGGATTGGGCAAAATAAAGATGTGCGAATAGGTACATATGGAGATGGTGGTGCAGTTCCTCAATATATTTGGGATAGTCTGATATCCAAAGCTAAAAAGCATACGGCTTATTGTCATCAATATGATAATCCTAACTCTAGCTTTGACCCTATGATTTATATGGTTAGTGCTGATAATTTGTCTACGGCTCAAAAGCATTGGGGTTTAGGCAATAGGACATTTCGTGTTATACAAGACGTTAGTGAAGTGGATAAGTCCAAAGAAATACTCTGTCCAGCCTCAAAAGAAATGGGTAGGCGAGTACAATGCTCATCATGTATGTTGTGTGGTGGGTCTCAAGTCAAGGCTAAAAGTATAGCTATAGTTCAACATTAAAATGTCAATGATTGACAAAATCTTAAACAAAAGGAGACGTAAATGAATAGCAGTAATAGAAATTCTGGTAATTTTGATAATTACTACAAGCAGTTAGAGGGTTGTAAGATACAAGCCTACAAAGGTATGGGTGACGATGGTTTTCCTCGTTTCATACTAACTAAAAAAGGATATGAAGATATCCAAATAGAAGTAAGTAGAGACCCTGAAGGTAATGAAGGTGGGTTTCTTTTCATAGGCGAGACTGACGAGAGTAAAGTTAGTCCATCAAGGGAGTTGAGATAATGGATAATACAATTGGTAAAATATTAACTGTAATAATGTTAATAGGTGGTACGTATTTATTTGTACAGACTTTGTCTATATTGTTAGACAATAGTGGAGCATTATATGTATTTGTGTTTGCTCTTTCTGTTCTTATGTTACGTTGTGGTTTGTGTGCTATATGGAAAGGTAAGATATCATGTTAGACTTAAACAAAAAATGGGTTGCTGATACGGTCACACAAAATCCGTATTTTGATAGGTGCAATCGCCAAGCACTCGTAGTGCGTGACTTACAAGATAAAGTCCAACTGTTGCTGCAGAAGCGAAAATGTACGCATGAGGTGGCTATACAAATACGTGTAGCTAAACAAAAATACCATCAACTTGAGCAGAGGTTCTTTAGTATGCATAATGCTAAAGTGGCTATGGCACATAAAATGGAGAAAAAGAAATGGCAAGACAAGTAATCGAGCCTATGAAAAATCAAAGGGCAGTAAACAAAAAGGTGCGTGTAGACCCTAAACGTAATCGTGTGTGGTCAATAGTGCGTAGCTTTCGTAGAAACTCAAAAACCAAGCATCAATTACATATGATGCGATTACAAATGGGAGAGCATTGAATGAAGTATAACTTTAAAAATTATCAGAATAGAATGTATGAGGATACGTACTTGCGTAATCTGTTGTACAAGGTTATATTCGCTTTAGTTGTTTTCTTAGTGACCTTGATGTGGGTGACTTTAATTTATAAGGGAGTGTATTAATATGAGAGATATAAATGTTCTAAGTTGTTTTGATGGCAGTAGTTGTGGTCAACTTGCCCTCAAGAAGTTAGGTATACCAATCGGTGCTTACTATGCATCAGAGATAGAACCCTATCCAATCAAAGTGACACAAGCTAACTTCCCTAATACAATACAGATAGGGGATATTACAAAGGTTAATTATACAAGCTTTCATCATCATATTGACTTAATGATGGGTGGCTCACCATGTCAAGGATTCAGTTTTGCTGGGCATCAGCTTAACTTTGATGACCCACGTTCCAAGCTATTCTTTGACTTCATACGTATACGTGATGAGTTACGACCTAAGTATGTGCTATTGGAAAATGTGCGAATGGCTAAAGAATCACAAGACATCATATCTAAGTATATGGGGTGTGAGCCTACTAAGATTAATTCAGCTTTACTGTCTGCACAGAGTCGCAATAGGTTGTATTGGTTTGTACAATACGATTGGGATTTACAGAAGTATGTTCCTATACATATAGACCAACCCCAAGACAAGGGTATCAAACTCAAAGATATACTTGAGGACTTACCCTTTGGTGAGATACCACAGTACCTTGCTAACAATTGGAGTGGTTCTCCTCGTGGTGATAGGGTCAAGTCTGTTGATGATGACAAGGCTAACTGTTTGACTGCTAGTATGTACAAAGGACAGATACCTACGTTTGTAAAGAAACCTAATCCAACTATGTCTAAAGAGGGTTTACTTCATGTGGGTACTGCTAATCTCAAAGGGCATGATAGCATCAAACGTGTATACTCTGATGAGGGCAAGTCACCTACTCTTACAACTATGGGTGGTGGTCACAGAGAGCCTAAAGTTCAGATGGATTTACCTTTTGTGGAAAGTCAAGGCGAGTACCTATGGCGAAAGCTTACACCCTTAGAGTGTGAGAGGTTGCAGACTATGCCAGATAATTACACCAATCATGTCTCTAAGACACAAAGATACAAGATGATTGGCAATGGTTGGACAGTTGATGTGATTGCCCATATACTAAGTAGTGTAGACTTAAATTCAGAAAAGCAGTGGACTAAAATGTATCAAACAAAGGAGATGGTATGACAAACGAGACACGATATAAAAAAGCATTGGTTAATATTTTATATTACCAAGCATTAGGGATGAGCAAGGAAGAACTTCAACCTATATTATTTATTGATGAAGAAGCCACAGATAATTGGACAGTAAAACAATGTCGTATTCAATATTGTAAAGACCAATTAGATTTTATCAGGGGTGGTAATCTTGATGATGAAGGTAATGAAACTTGGAAATTAGTATTTAAAATAAAATGGAAGGAGTTAGTATAATGTTATTGGAATCGATGATATGCCTAGCACTTAACGTGTACCATGAAGCTAAGAATCAAAGTTTCATAGGGCAAGTAGCAGTTGCACAAGTTGTGATGAATAGAGTAAAAGATACACGATATCCTAACACAGTATGTGACGTAGTTAAACAAGGTGTAACATACAAATGGAAACCTACCTTTCCTATCAAGAATAGGTGTCAATTCAGTTGGTACTGTGATGGCAAGAGTGACAAGCCTAAAGAACATCAAGCATGGAGAACGGCTATGCACATTGCTAATGGTGTATACAATGGACACTTAGATGACTTTGTTGAGGGTGCTACACATTATCATGCACACTATGTCAACCCAAGTTGGGCAGAGACTAAGACATATGTAACAAGAATAGATGACCACATATTTTATAGGTGGGAGATTGAGGGGAGTAAGAAATGAAATGGGATGCAGTAGCATTAGATAACGCAATCAATGAGATGGGCGTTATGCAAGCTTTTAAACGTGGTGTATTACATGGATTATTATTTCAAGAAAGAGATAATGAACAGACCCATGAATATTACAGAAAAGGTTATAACTTTGGCATGGATATCTATCATGGAACTGTTGTATATAAAGGTGAACTTAAACCAAAAGATAGGAGAATAAAATAATGTGGCATAGAATAACAGACTTCTTTAATGTGGAGTTTCATAAGAATTATGGTGAGGGTACAAAGTATGACCTTGACTATGGTAAGTTGCTAATAATCGCATTGTGTGTTTATATAGCAATACAAGTATCTTAATAATTAATAACAAGGAGAAATAAATATGAAGATAAAAACTATAATTAAATTGGCAGATGTCTTAGATGATTCAAGACGTATGCCTTGTGATATGTACAAGCTTGATGAGAGTAGTTATATGTCTGAAAGCAGAGGAGATGCCATACCAATAGCTGATATGGATATTGTGTATCTTGTAAGAGCCTTCAAGAAAAGTATAGCTAAAGATGTTAGTCAGGTTAGTGATGCTGATTTAATCAAACAGAACAATGACTTAATCGCAGCGAACAAAACTTTAGCTAGGTTACATGATGCATGGAAAGAGAAAGCTATGAACATGGTCGAGAAGAGTACCTATAAAGAGGACTTGAAAAAGACTGATGATATAGTTGAAAACAATGACAAGATATACAAGAAGAACTTGCAAGAGCAAGAAGATAAAGTCTTAGCATTGTCCTCTAAAATAACAAATCTTCTCAGCATCATTGAGGAGAAAGATGAGTTGTTAGATAAACAAACTTCTCATACCGAGTATTGGAGAGATACTTACTACAAATCATCTACTGTAAAAGGTGAGATAAAAATGTTTAGTGAGATACCTAACGATACGGATGGTAAAGCCTTTGTTGCACAACTAAAACAGTATCTGAATAAGGAATCTTACAAGATTAGAGTTCGTGGTCAGTATCTTAATGAAGAAACTAAACAATCAGAAGGTTGGAAGCGTTATGAGATGGGTCAACCAATTGATAAATCAAAGTGTCTAAGGGTTTATGTTGATGTCAAGTAATGTAACGGCATATATCAAATGGGATAATAAAAAATCTAAAGATGATATATGCCCTAAATGTAATGAGAAAAACATGAAACGCTTAGGTCGAAAGGCTAGATTTTGTAGGTCTTGTTTAACTAAGTTTATTAAACCTAAAATAATAATTAAAAAGGGAGAAGTGAGATGACTATATATAATGTAAAATTTGTTCTAGAAGTAGATAAAGTAAATGATGTGAGTACACACGAAGATGCATATTCTCGTCATTTGTCACCTGAGTATAAACAAAAGGAATTTGTTTTGAAGGAATTGGCAAATAGAATGTATCTGAATAAACAACAAACTGAAAATTTGCTTAACTACTTTTTAATTTCTACTGATGAAGGTGAAGACTTTGACATAGCACTAGAAGAAAGGTACTAACATGACTATCAATAAAAAAATGTCAATCATTGACAAATTAAATGAGCAACAAAAAGAAAGGTTGCTTACAGAAATTAATAACTTAAAAGATATCGTGAATGATGTACAAGATACATGTCCTATCGACTATCACAAGGTTATTAATCTTGGTGGCTTAGAATATTTTCTAGCTGAGATATTTAATTTAGAGTTGCCTAAACATGACGATTGTCGTCACACTAATAGATGGCGAAACTATAAGATTAAGAAATCTTCTGGTAATAAATAAAAGTTGCTACTGAGTATAGGGGTGATGATATCTGTACAACACAATATCAGTTGACTTTATATTCAGTATAAACTATAACTATAATATAAACTTAATAATGGAGAATGCTATGCCTTTAGATGGTATATTGGAAGACACTAAATTAATTAACATAAACAATGAGTTAGACTTTAAAGTTTCATTTGAGCCTACAAAGTTTAATAAAAAGAAGTATGTTATCAATGAAACTACAGGAGAATATATAGGTGTAGTGGGTAACAGTTTTAACTGTGCTTCACATCCTGACTTCTTCAAAGGTGTAGCTGATGTTATACAAGACAACAGAACTGCTGATGAATTAGAGGGTGCTATCGTCAAATCCTTTTCATCACGTAACAATGCATGGGGTATGGTTGATATCACACTACCTAATGTACGGTCACTAATCACGACAGACAAGCATCAGACAAGCTTGCATGAAAGAATAATTGGATTACATGCAGTAGACGGTTCTTGTTCTAATCAAGTATACTTTGGTCAGATAGATAGCTTCTGTACAAATGGTCAAGTTGGTGGTGAACATGATAAGATACGTAAGAAGAATACATCTAACTTCTGTATGGATAGGTTCATACAAGAACTTAAAGATGCTAGGCAAAACTTCTATGCTCAATCTGCAAACTTACAAAGGTGGGCAGAAACACCAATGCCTATATTAGTTAATGTTATAGACATACTAAAAGAGATTATCCCATCAGAAAGAAAAGCTGAGAAGATGGCTAGTCTTTACGCACAAGAAGCACAGACAAGAGGTGCTAATGTGTTCAGTCTGTACAGTGCATTCACTAACTACTCAAGCTATGCTGATGCACAGAATGGTTTCATACTAAGAGATACTGGTAACGATACCAAAGCTGAATCAATGTGGCAGAGAGAACATGAGGTATCTAAGTGGTTGTCTAGTCCTAAGTTTAAAGCACTAGTAGCAGCCTAATGCATAGTGAAAAAAGAACAGGTGACATAACTGAATTTAAGATATGTCACCACTTTTTAAAAGAGGGTTATGAAGTTTTTAAAAATGTGTCTTGTACAGGGATAATAGACATAATCCTCTTTAATAAGCATACAGGAGAGATAACTCTACTAGATGCAAAGACACCGATTATATCACAAAAAAAAGATGGCACTATTCGTTTGTCTTCTGGGAAAACTACAGATAGGCAGAAAGAATTAAATATCAAAGTTGTTTGTGTTTATAATAATAAATCTTACATGAGTGATAATTGTATAGGAGAAATAATATATGAAAAAGAATAAATTCCCACGATATTTACAGGAGCAAAAATATGGAAACGGTATGGTTTTTTACAGATATAATCCTACTGCTAGATATATTGATGAAGGCATTGTCAAACGTACTAACTTAGGTTCTGATTTGTCAATAGCAAAAAGACAAGCTAATGAATTTAATAAATTGATTGATGCATTTTTGCAACAAGAATCTGCAATTGTGTCTGTACAAAACAATCCTACTGTACAAGGTTTAGCAGATGAATATTTATTATCTAGTGATTTCAATATGTTAGCAGATAAATCTAAACAAGATTATCAATACTTCATAAAAAATATGTTACTGACTAATGTTGATGGTAGACATTTGTCAAGAATATATTTAAAAAATATGACGAGTTCTAAAGCAAAGAAAGCGTATGAAGTATGGCTAACTCGTGGCATTTCTATGGCTAATCATGTCTGCTCTGTATCAAGAAAGATGTACTCTTATGGAATGGAGATGGGTTATGTGCAAAGTAATCCATTCTCTACTTTCAAATGCAGAACACCTAAAACTAGAAAAACTCTTTGGACAAGGGAACAAGTCAAACAATTTCTAGATTATGCCTATTCTAATTTTAAAACACGTAACTTAGGTTTAATTGTACAAATGGCTTATGAATGGTGTCAAAGAATTGGCGATATGAGATTGTTAAAGTTTGAATACATAGATTTTGACAATGGTATTTTACATCTAGAGCAATCAAAACGGAGAGCCACAGTACATCTTCCCATTAGTGATGAATTGTTATCTATGCTTGTACAACAAAAAGAAGACTATGGATTCCAAGAATATGTTGCACCCACGCCAAATGCGATTAGAGGAGCGTACAAGCCTTATAGTCTTCATGGTATATCCAAGCTAGGAAGAAAGGCTATGTCCTCTGCAGGACTGTCTAATGAGCTACGATTGGCAGACTTACGTAGAACAGGTACAACTGAGATGGTTGAAGCTGGTGTATCTATGGGTCAAATAATGTCTGTTACAGGACATGCAAATCCCAATAGTGTGATGCCTTACATGAAAAATACTTACCTTAGTGCAAAAAAAGCATTGACAACACGTGAATCCGTTGTTATAAGCACAAGGCAAGTGCCGAACAGCTAACATATATATTAACATATATATGATACATATAAGTGATATATACATATGAATATAAAACAATATATAAATGATTTACATTTAACTGTAGGCGAGAGTAGACGAATGAATTGTCCTAACTGTAATAGTTACAATACATTTACTGTGACCAATAACATGGGTTCAGTATTGTGGAACTGTTACAAGTTATCATGCAGTTTATCTGGTAGTTCTCGTGTTACAATGAGTGTAGATGATATTCGCACTGCAATGGACAGACAGATAGCTAATCAAAAAGATGAGACGTTTAGTTTTCCTGAACACATAGTACCTCATGGTAATCGTAAGGCAGTTACTATGTGGTGTGATGAGTGGAAATTATCTGCTGACCAACTTAACTTGTACTACGATGTCAAAGAGAATAGGGTTGTGTTTCCTGTCACTAGCAAAGGTAAGATTGTTGATGGTGTAGGTCGTGCATTAGGTAGAGTTAAACCTAAATGGAAACGATATGGAAAAAACACCTTGCCTTATTCTCATGGCTGTGGTAGAACTGCTGTTGTTGTTGAGGATTGTGTTAGTGCAGCTGTGGTTGCAAGCACAAAAATTGTTGGGGTTGCTGTGCTAGGAACATCTTTAGGTGAATCACATAAGCAATATCTTTCACAGTTCTCAACAGCAATAATTGCCTTAGACCCCGACGCATTAAAAAAGTCTTTACAGTTCACACGAGAATTACGTACTTACGTGAAAGATGTAAAGGTACTGAAACTAACAGATGATTTAAAGTATGGTCATTCTGTTGATATGATAAACTTAATAAGCCTAACCCCAAAGGAGTAAAATATGGAGTTATCATTAATACGAAGTCTCATGGATAAGAAGTTCTATGATGAACATAGGGGTGCTAAATGCCCTAATAGATTATTTAGCAAAGATGTTAGAAAGATAAAAGATGCTTTAGACAAAGCAATGGATACATATGAGAGGACTGTGACACCTGACGAGATTGAAGCCTTGTTCATGTCAAACAATCCGACCATGACCACTGCACAGAAACAAGCATACTCATCTTTATTTGGTGGCATCAAACGTGAACAACCAATGGGAGAAGACATTGCACAAGAAGTTCTTTCTAAGATGTTTCAACAAGTGGTGGGTGAGGATATTGCTAATCTTGGCTTTGACTATGTCAATGGTTCTCAATCTACACTTGAACCTCTTCGTCATATTTTGGAGCAGTATGGTGATGATTTTACTCCAAATCTAAATATAGAATGGGAAGACATAAGTATAGAGTCTTTGCTATCTAAGAATGATTTGGAAGCACGATGGAGTTTTGGGATACCGAGCCTTACAAGAGTTGTCGAAGGTGTAAATGCTGGACACTTGATTGAGGTAGGTGCTAGACCAAACACAGGCAAGACATCCTTTCATGCAAGTCTTATTGCATCTCCCGGTGGCTTTGCACATCAAGGTGCTAGATGTATTATCTTGTGCAACGAAGAAGGTCCTCATAGAGTTGGAGCACGTTACTTGACGGCAGCGACAGGTATGACAATGCATCAAGTCAAGGACAATCCACAAAGAGCACAAGAGTTGTATGGCAAAGTTAGAAAGCATATTGATATTAAAGATGCATCTAATCGTGATATGGCTTGGGTTGAGAGTGTATGTAAGTCATACAAGCCTGACGTAGTTGTATTGGACATGGGTGATAAGTTCGCTAGGAGTGGTGGTTTTGCTAGACCTGATGAAGCACTCAAAGCAAATGCTATCTATGCAAGACAAATAGCTAAAACACATAACTGTGCTATGTTTTATATGTCTCAACTATCTGCTGAAGCAGAGGGTAAGATTGTTCTTAATCAATCAATGATGGAAGGCAGTAGGACTGGTAAAGCTGCTGAAGCAGACTTGATGGTATTGATTGCAAAGAATCCACCTCTTGAGGGTCAAGATGAGGAAGGTCCTGAGAGACATTTAAATGTTGTTAAAAATAAGTTGACAGGTTGGCATGGTAGTGTTACTTGTCAATTGGATTATAAAACAGCTAGGTATACAGCATGAAGCTAACACTTGACGTAGAAAATACGGTTACTCATAGAGATGGTAAGTTACATCTTGACCCATTTGAGACAGACAACAAACTTGTGATGGTAGGTTGCCTTACTGATAACGGTGATGAGTATTTGTATAGAGACAACTTTGATGGTGTGCAAGAACTATTAGACCAAGCAACTATCCTTATAGGACATAACATAGTACATGACTTATTATGGTTATGGGAATGTGGATTGAAGTATGACGGTCCTGTATTTGATACGATGTTAGTTGAGTATGTTTTACAACGAGGTATCAAACAACCACTATCTCTAGAAGCATGTGCTAATAGATATGACTTGGCTACTAAGAAACAAGATACTATGAAAGACTACTTCAAGAACAAAGTACCTATTGATGAGATACCTAAGCAAGAGTTGTCTGATTATTTATCTGCTGATTTAAAGGCAACACAAGAATTATCAGATGTGTTATACAAGAAACTAAACACAGAAGATTACTCAAAATTAATGAGTACCGTTTTACTGACTAACAAAGTTGCTCTTACACTAGCTAGAATATATCAAACAGGTTTTACTGTAGACACTAGTAAGTTAGACGAAGTACGAGTTGAGTTTGAAACAGAAAAAAGTGATATAGAACAAAGACTTAACAAACAAGTACATAGTCTAATGGGTGATACACCTATCAATCTTAATAGTCCAGAACAAATGTCTTGGGTTATATATAGTAGAAAACCTAATGATAAAAGTCTATGGGCAAATAACTTTACTCCTTATATGGATACAAAAGATTATAAGAAGTGTGTAGAAAATAATTCTACTATTGTTTATAAGACTGATGCACGTAGGTGTGGTACTTGTCTAGGTGTAGGTCAAATAAGAAAGGTTAAGAAAGATGGAACTCCTTATTCTAGACCAACTAACTGTAACGATTGTGATAGTAGTGGCTACCATTTTATTGCAAATCAGAAGATAGCAGGATTAAAGTTTAATGCACCTAATGCTAAATGGGTTAGTGCTAATGGGTTTAGTGTTAACAAAAGTAACTTAGCATTACTTCAAGGTGTTGCACGAAAGAATGATATGCAAGAAGCATTAAGCTTTCTTACTGACTTACAGAGACTGTCTGCATTAGATACTTATCTGTCATCATTTATACATGGCATATCAACTTACATGAAACCTGATGGTAAATTACATGTTAGGCTTTTACAACACAGAACATCTACAGGTAGGTTTAGTGGTGCAGACCCTAATATGCAGAACATGCCTAGAGGTGGCACATTCCCTGTTAAGAAAGTATTCATATCAAGATGGAGTGGTGGCAAGATACTTGAAGCTGACTTTGCTCAGTTAGAGTTCCGAGCCGCTGCCTACCTATCACAAGACGAGGTTGCTATAGATGAAGTCACTACTGGATTTGATGTTCACTCATATACGTCTAAAGTTATTACAGATGCGGGTCAATCGACTTCTCGCCAAGATGCAAAAGCACACACCTTCGCACCACTCTACGGTGCAACAGGATTTGGCAGAACAAAAGCTGAAGCAGCTTACTACACACACTTCACAGAAAAGTATCAAGGAATCAAGTCATGGCACTCCAGATTGGCTACGGAAGCTATGAACACAGGTATGATTACAACACCATCAGGTAGACAGTTCTCATTCCCGGATATAAAAAGATTAACAAATGGTAAGGTTACAAACTTTACACAGATAAAGAATTACCCAGTACAATCCTTCGCTACTGCTGATATAGTTCCTCTCGTATTAGTTCATATTGAGAGCAAGCTAGTTAGTATGAAGTCTTGTTTGGTTAATAGTGTCCATGATTCTGTAGTCATTGACGTTCATCCTGAAGAGGTCAAACAAGTATTATTTCTTATTACAGAAATTAATAGAGAGTTGACACAACTAATCGAATCACATTTTGCAATAAAGTTTAATGTTCCACTACTATTAGAATCAAAAATAGGAGATAATTGGCTTGACACTAAAGACGTTGCGTGATATAACTACAAAACTTAAAATAAAAGCGAGGTTCACATATGAGTGATTTAACAACTATTGATACAAATAACTATGCCGCTATGGCAAAAGCTATGGGTATCGCTGGAGAAGATTCTTCTGCTTCAAAGAAGAGTAGCACCCTACCAAGACTGAAGATACAACATAAGCCTATTATGGGCGAGGGTGAGATGAATGGTAAATCAGTAAAGCTTGAGGTTATAGATGGCGGCAACTATCTACTTGACCCTTTAGATGGCAACGTGGTTTATGCTTCATCAGCAACTATACGACCTTTTATGCAAAGATATATGTATAAAAGATATGTTCCAAACTTATCAGCTAAGGCAGGTGAGAAAAAGGGCGATTACGTTAAGACTGTAATGGCTGATAGTTTAAACATAGACTTGAAAGATACTAATGGTGGATTTAACTGTGGCAAACCTGCAGGTTACGTCAAGGACTTTCAAGCACTACCTAAACATCAGCAGGACTTATTGAAGTCAATTAAGAGAGTTCGTGCTATCTTTGGATTAGTAACATTGAATGATGCTAAGACAGCAGATGGTAAGCCTGTTGATTTGCCTGAGTCTCCTTTCATATGGGAAATTGATAATCGTGATGCTTTCAAGATTATGGGTGTACCATTTACTAAGTTAGCACAAATGAAGAGACTGCCAGTGCAACATAACATTGTGATTACCACAGAGGGTCATAAATCAAATAACGGTGATACTTTTTATCTGCCACAAGCAAGTTTAGATATCACAAATACTATATCTTTAACAGATGCAGACCAAACTATGTTCTCTGATTTTATGTCTTGGGTACAGAATTATAACGAGTGGGTTATAAACACTTGGAGTGAAAAGTCATCTAAGGACATAAGTCAATCTGATAAAGATACAGTTGATAGTTTTATTGATATAGACAATCAAGAAGAGGTAGCATAATGCACCATCCAGCGGAATTGGCGATTCATCAGTATCTAGAAAATGCCACTAAAGGAGAAACTCGAATGAGTGACTCCACTATTGATAGAATAGGAGAGGAAATAAAAGATGCTTTGAAACGTCAATTCGCTGGAGGTAATAAACGAGATGAGTTTAGATTTCGTATGTCTAATGTAGGCAGACCATCATGCCAACTATGGTTTCAAAAAAATCACCCAGAAAAAGCGTTACCTAAGCCTACCACATTCGTTATGAATATGATGTTAGGTGATATTGTTGAAGCAGTGTTTAAGGGGTTGCTTACTGAAGCAGGTATGGAATACAAAGATAATACTGAAGTCGAACTGAAGCTAGATGATAATCTATCTATTAAAGGAACTTATGACATTGTTATGAATGATGCTGTAGATGATATTAAATCTGCATCTGATTGGTCATACAAGAATAAGTTTGAATCCTATGAGACACTCAAAGATGGTGACGGCTTTGGTTATATAGGACAATTAGCAGGCTATGCAAAAGCATCAGGACACAAGGTTGGTGGTTGGTGGGTTGTAAACAAAGCTAATGGACAGTTTAAATATGTTCCTGCAAGTAATATGAACTTAGAAGAAGAGTTAGACACTATAAAGAAAACTATAGCTACAGCAGAAGAGAAAGAGTTTAAGAGATGCTTTGAGCCTGTACCTGAGTTCTTTCGTAAAGTTTCAACAGGTAATATGATTCTAAACTCTAACTGCAAGTTCTGTGATTTTAGAAACACATGTTTTCCTACATTAAGAGAATTACCGGCACAGATGTCTCAAGCTAAAGAACCTAAGATGGTTCAGTATGTTAAGTTAAAAGGCGAAGCTTAGTGTCACCACACAAAGTACGACGTGAAGCTATAAAGTATGGGTATCGTAGTGGTTTAGAGCATAAGATATCTATTTATTTAAAAGAAAAAAAATGTCAATATACATATGAAAGTATAAAGATTGAATGGGAAGACTTAGCCTACAGAACATATACCCCGGATTTTATATTGTACAATGGTATCATAATCGAAACTAAGGGTAGGTTTTTAGCAGCTGACAGACGTAAGCACTTAGCAATAAAGAAACAGCATCCTAAGCTAGACATAAGATTTGTATTTACTAATAGTAGTAGCAAGCTTAGCAAAGGTGCTAAGTCTAGCTATGCTCAATGGTGTATTCGACATGGTTTCAGATACTATGATAGAATTATACCTGAAGATTGGCTGAAAGAAAAAGGCAAAAATAAACATGCAAACTTCATTAAGTTTGTGGGAACTAAAGTAAGGAGAAAATAATATGGATTATAAATCAAAGGGTGTAATGCCTGAAGATTTTTTCATTAAAGTAAATCCACATCTTAACAGTAATGGTAAGTGGAATGGTGGCATTGAAGTAACAATACTTCCCAATGAAAACAATCCCTTAGATGACGATGATTATTATCAAGTGCAGCATATCTGTAAGATGTTATGCTCAACATTAAACTTGTTAGAAACTGAACCTAAGCTTAGAGACAAGATAAACGATTATGTTGTAAATGTATTTGACAAAGAAGAGCAGAAGCTATATATAGAAGATACCCCTAAAAAAACATATGAAGATAATGTAATTAATGTATCTTTTGTGAAGTCTGATACTTAATGAGACATATGGAGTTTATGAAGATGATGGAAGACAAAGAGTTATCTAAGTTACAAGAAGATATGATTAACCATCCTAGACACTACAATGAATCTGGAATTGAATGTATTGATGCCTTGCAAGCTATGTTAGGTGATGGATTCAATGCTTATTTACAAGGTAATATAGCTAAATACTTATGGAGATTTAAGTATAAGAATGGCATAGAAGACTTGAAAAAAGCACAGTGGTATCTGAATAAACTCATTGAGGTATATGATGACGATAAGAGTTAAGATAGTCTGCACTATTACTGTTGACCCAGATGAATATGCAATACCCGCAGACGGTGAATTAACAGAAGAGTTTGAAGACTACATAAGAGAATTTTTTTATGATATTGATGGAACAAAAATAACCCAACTAAAAGTAATAACGGAGACATAAATGATTAGCAATTACCTACCAACAGATTATCAAAACTTTATCGCATTATCTCGCTATGCAAGATGGAAAGATGAAGAACAAAGAAGAGAGAATTGGTCTGAAACAATAGATAGATACTTTAGTTATATGGAAAGCCATCTAAAAGATAATCATGGATACACTGTAACTAAAGCATTAAAAGAGAAAATGTCTGCACAGATAATGAACTTAGGTGTTATGCCTAGTATGAGAGCCTTGATGACATCAGGACCTGCTTTAGATAGATGTCATGTCGGTGGTTATAATTGTAGTTATATACCTGTGGATAGTCCTCGTGCATTTGATGAATGCATGTATGTTCTTATGTGTGGAACAGGTGTAGGTTTCTCTGTAGAAAGAGAAGTAGTAGATAAACTTCCTATCGTTAATGAACATTTTGAAGACAGCACTACGGTCATACATGTCGCAGATAGCCGACCCGGTTGGGCAAAAGCTTTAAGAGAACTTATTGCTATGTTATATGTAGGTCAAGTTCCTACATGGGATACATCACAAGTAAGACCTGCTGGTGCAAGACTAAAAACTTTTGGTGGTAGAGCATCTGGTCCTGCTCCACTCGAAGAGTTATTTAGATTCTGCATACAGAAGTTTCAAGGTGCTAAAGGCAGAAGACTATTTCCTATTGAGTGCCACGACTTAATGTGTAAGATAGGAGAAGTTGTAGTTGTTGGTGGTGTTAGACGTTCTGCCCTCATCTCTTTGTCTAATTTAGGTGATGACCAAATGAGACATGCTAAGTCAGGTCAATGGTGGGAGAATGAAGGACAACGAGCATTAGCTAATAATTCTGTAGCATTTAAAGGTAAGCCTGAGATGGGTACATTCATGCGAGAGTGGACATCATTGTATGAATCTAAGTCAGGCGAACGTGGGATATTTAATAGACAAGCAGCTAAAGTTAAAGCATCTGAGAATGGTAGACGAGAAACTGACCATTACTTTGGTTGCAATCCATGTAGTGAGATTATACTTAGACCATATCAGTTTTGTAATCTTACAGAGGTAGTGTGTAGAGTTACAGATGGCTTAGAATCTTTGAAAGAAAAGGTACGTATGGCTACAATCTTAGGTACATTTCAATCAACTCTTACTAATTTTAAGTACTTACGTAAGATATGGAAGGATAATACAGAAGAAGAAAGACTATTAGGAGTTTCCCTAACAGGTATTCTTGACTGTCCTAT
>VMHT01146774.1_pt1 | contig 16000 bp, 46 predicted proteins | sample 4693611 | NCBI WGS metagenome assembly VMHT01 (sample SAMN12280063, study PRJNA550983) | marine metagenome | isolation source: seawater sampled from same location over 5 years 0.02-0.2 micron viral filtrate | place: USA: collected off the coast of southern California halfway between the port... ... | reverse complement strand
ATCAACACCTACTAATTTATAACCTTTGTTTACTGTCCATAATGCCCTACATTCTTTACCATAAGGAGAGTACACAGCAGGAATCTGAGCCATGTTGGGCGACTGGTGACTCATTCTTCCAGTTATTGTACCATTGGTAATAACTTTACCATGTACTCTACCATCTTCCTTAATAGCTTCTATCCAAGAATTGACTTGAGCAATTCTCTTTTGTAGCATTAAGTATCTGTTTATTAATTTAGCTTCAGGTATATTATGTATTTGAGATAATACTTTTTCATCAACAATAATATGTCCTTTATCAGTTTTCTTTTTTGGTTTCCATCCAAGCATAACTAATCTTTCAGCAATCTGTTGCCTTGAACCTAAATTAAATTCTTTGTATTTAACTTTAATAAAGGGAACACCCTTTACATAACCTCTTGATTTGTTATTAGACTTAGGTATAAACTCTTCTTCTATTTTTAATGGAGGAAAAGTTTGTCTTACCTTAGTAGTTAAGTCATTCATATCTTCTTGAAACTTAGATTGTAGTTCATATGCTTCAACAACATTAATTTTAAATCCTCTTTCATGTTGCTTTTGAATTATCTGTGCTACTCTATGTTCAAGTTCTATTGATTGACCAAAGTCTTTTGTTTTACTAATTAAAAATTTATAAAGTCTTTCAGTTAGTTCAACATCATTTCTACAATAGGTTAACATATCTTCTGAGAAATAATCAAACTGTTCAAAATGTATTTTGTTTTGACCTAACTTAGTACCCCAATTTCTTAATGAGTGTCCACCATCTATCATAGGATTTAGTAATCTAGATAAAACTAAAGTGTCAGTCACTTTACAATTAGCAAATAAATCATAACCAAAAATTGTATTGACTACTGGTATATCAAAACCAATAATGTTATGACCTATAACTTCATCAGTTTGCTTTATAAGTTCAGCAAACCTATGCAATCTATCTTCTTTAAACTGATAATAAGTATCGCCATGTTTACAAACAATACACCATATCTTATCAGCAGTCATGGTTGTTTCTATATCAAATACAACTTTATTAAAAGTCATCTGACTTTACCTCATTAAGTCTACCAGTATCTATATCATATCTTAAATCACAACAAGGACCAGTAATACCAGAGAATCTATTCTTTAATACTCTTATCCTAGTAGTGTTCCTAACTTCAGGGTCATCATTCTGTGCGTCTCTCTCAAGCCCAATAACCATATCACTTAGCTGTCCTATACTAGCTGAACCTCTTAATTGTGATAGTGATGTAGCTGCACCCTCTTCATGTCCTTTACCATCTGGTCTTCTCAAGTGAGATACTACTATCATAGATACTCCTGTCTCTTGAACAAGTGTTCTAAGTCTAGTCATAATTTCATCTAATGCTCTTCTCTCATCACCATGAGATTGGTCTGATACTATAATACTAACATGGTCTATAACAACATACTTACAATCTAAACCTTTAGCTAAGAACCTAACTCTTGAAACAATATTATCAATAGAGTTAGACCCAAAATGGTCAAACATATATACTCTACCAGTACCTACTGTTGCATTAAAATAAGTTTTCATTTCTTCATCACTTACATGAACATCAGGTAAATGTAATCTTTGATTAGCTTCAACACTCATCAAACCTTTTGAAGTTATTACTGGTGTTTCTTCTAACATTAATAATCCTATATTATCTTCTGTTGATTTTATAATGTGATGTACTACTTCTCTCATTACTTGAGTCTTACCTAGTCCAGACCCTGCTGTAAATGTGACTAACTCTGCAGGTCTTAAACCATATGTAATTTTATTTAATCCTTCAAATGGATATTGAACAAATGATTTAGTGACTGGTTTAAGTACATCATCTAGTAATGTATTAGCATTTATAATTCCATCAGGAGCAAATTTCTTAGCATCCCAAAAAGTTTTATTATATATTTGTATTTTGTTTTGTGATAAACAATCTGAAGCATCTTTTAATCCTTCAGGTAAATGCATTATCTTACATTTTCCTGGAGAAAATAACTCTGCAACTTTCATAGCACCTTCTCTACCATGCTCGTCATTATCAAAATTTATAACAACATTATCAAAATTATTTTCAAGCCATTCTAAACTAGCTTTAATATCTTTTACTGCTGAAGTAATTCCATTCTTAATACTAACTACTGGAGTGTGGTATGTTCCTTTCAACATCATTTGATAAGAAGATAAAGCATCTAACTCACCTTCAGTTATTATACAATATTTATTTTTAGAAAAAAGATGTTGACCAAACAAGCCAGAGTCTTTTGTATTACCTTGTATACTAAACTCTTTTAACTTTGTATACCTAGTCTTTGTTGCAATCTTTGCACCTTGAGTATCATGGTATGGATAGTAATGACTAATGATTGTACCCATGTTATCCATCTTAACTGTGACACCAAACTTCTTACAAGTATCTTCAGAAATATTTCTATCTATAATTTCTGCATAGTTAGAATCTTTCATGAAGTCTTTTACTTCATATTCATTATTACTTTTTGTTGTTGTTGGTTGTAATTCCATATCGTATTCCTTTATAAATTGTTGACATGAAAAACAATAAGCTGAATTGTCTGCGTTAACAGATACTGCATCACTACTAGAACATAGTGGACAGGGTAAATGATATTTTACAAAACCTTTTTTATTTATTTCTTCCATTGTCGCCCTTTGTTAATTTAATTTTGTCCAAAAAAAAGGAGTGGCAATTTCTCGCCACCCCCTCGGAGTAAGAAAAAATGAAAAACAAATTTCATTTTACTGTTGGATAGTACTAAAAATCATCCTTGATGTCAACACCACCTGAAGAATTTTCTACTTCAAAATCTTCTCTTGGTGTATATTCTATTAAGTCAATGACTTGTACAGCTTGTAAATCTAAACCCATTCCCTTCTTACCTTTGAAGTTCCATTCGTATGGTTTATACATTACTTTAACTTTACTTCCATTACCTACTATTTTATCTAGTGGGTTCTTAGAAGCATCAACTAATTGTGGTTGAGTATTTTTATCACCATTAGCTTTCTGTACTTTTCTTTTGAATCTTACTATATTAGAAATAGTCTTCTCATCAATAGTAGTTTCGCCAAGTGCAATGCCTTGTTCTTTTAATTCATTAGCTGACTTGTCGTCTACTGCTAAATCAATTCTCCACATAGGTTCAAACTTTTCGTTTGGTCGTGTCAGAGAAGCCCAGTAAGCTGTGCCTTCAATTATTGCCATATGTATTTCCTTTGTTATGTTTGTTAATTGTTATTGTTTTACTATCATACTTCATCATCTTTGTCAACACTTGGTTCATCTTTTTTTTCCAAGAGTTCTTCTATCTTTTTATCAATGTTTAGTTTAATAGTTTGTTTTTTGTTTAGCTTTTCCTGAAGTTCACCTATCTTAGAACCCATAGATTGAATATCAGAATTAGCTTGTTCTAATTGTATTAGAATCTGTTTAATCTTACTATCTTTTTGATTGATAGTATCATTTAATTCTTGTTTCTCTTTTGTTAAATCAGAGATTGTAGATTTATATTCTTTTAATAAAGTTTTATCTGTCATTAGTCTATGCCCACAATTATTTTTTTAATAATACTAATTGGAAAATTTTTAACTTTTTTATTTGGGTTGGTACTACACCCTTGAATAAAAACTAAAATTAAAAATAGTACAATTATATTTTTCATTATTATATAGAATAACATCCTTCATTAAATAATTCTTTTATTGGAATTACTACACACTTTGATGCTCTATAATCTCCTATGTTTTTAGTGTGTGTTTTTTTATATTTCTTAACTATCTTTCTTAATCTTGATACTCTAAATACTAACATACAATGTTCTTTACCATTCAGTTCTAATATATGAAACCACCATTTAGATTCTGTCTTGTCTATGCCTGAAGGTTTATCTCTATACTCATACTCAATAGCAATGTTGCCTGTCTTTCTCCACCAACTTCTTTCAGTTTTAATCTCAACTTTACTTCCTTTAAGTAAGTCGGCTACTCTTTTCTCTCTTATCTGTCCATACTCTAAGTCTATATCAAACTTAGTATTCTTTCCTGTACTCATTAATATTGTTCCTCTTGATGAAAGCTACAAATATAATGAGTTAAAAACTTATTAAGATTTTTATTCTTAAATAGTTTCTTAGCATTAGCTTTATCTAACTGTTGAAACTTTCTGATTATAAATGTTGGTTCTAAGTTTGCGTAATCGCATATCTCACAGAAGTGTGAGTCATCTTTTGAAAACCAAGACTTTGCTTCTTGGATTATTTGTTTTCTTTTATTACCCCATGCATGAATATCTACATCCAATGCATCCATAATTGCTCTTACAATTACACTTCGATATAATAAAACATCTGGTGTTATCGCCCTGCCTTCGCCTTGTCCTGCGTTTATACTACTGTTCAATATCATATTTCATTTTATCGAACACCTTGTCTATTAAAGACTTTTTATTTCTCTTCACAATCCTCAAGTGAAACTTTTTTGTTAGTAGATTTTTGGCTATTGGATTTTTCAATCTTATCTTTAAATGTTTTTTCATCTATCTCTTCTACTGTATGTCTAGTTTCTTTTACTTGTTTATTAATTATGTTTGAGTAAGGACTCCAATTTAATTTTTCTAAATCTTGTAGTGTTGTACCTGAATTATAATAATCTTCAACGCATACATCCACATTGACCCAAGTTTTTTTTAAGAAAAATTTATTGCTCATATTGTTATGTCCTATAATTAAGTTATGTTGGATAAAAGGTTTATGTCTTTCTTTAAAGACAGTATCTCTATTATACATTATAACTTTTGCTTTAACAACCTCTCTAAAAAATAAATATTATGCAATAATATCAATGGTTTAAAGAGGATTAGGTGTTGCCTTTCTAGTGTAAGTTGTATTAATCTTTTCTGTTTTTAAATGTTATTTCAACATGACAATCTTTATGTCCATAATCACCATGCCATGTATCTTCTAACTCTTCTAACAATCTTATTAGTTCTTTACCTCTGATACATTCATCAGAAGTTAACATATGTTTTACTGTTTCATCTTTACTTTCTTTACCATTTTTCCATGTTGTTCCATATGAAAAAATTTTATAACTATCTATGTGCATTAATATATCTCCTTTGATAATGACTTCATTACTTGTTCTTTAATAATTGATTTAACTTTTTTATTTCTAGTACCTCTACCAAATCCCATAACTTCTACATGGGTATCAAACCAATCGTTTGTTTCTTTTTCTTTATCTATTTTTTTCTTTGTTGTTTTTCTTTTAGTCATGCTACCTCCTTTAATATTTCTATTGCTCTTGCATGGGCAGGATATCTTTTAATATATCCCTTCCACTCTATATAACCAAGCATATGATGAATTGTATTTTTTGATTTAACTTTCATATGTTCTTTCATATCATCAAATCTTGGCATCACTTCATATTTCTTTTTATATTCAATTAAGAATTTAAAAAGTTTTAATTGTCTTGGTGTTAACATTTGTTTTTCTAACCATTTATAATTTCTACCTGTCATAATTAAAAAGGAATACTATCTTCATATTCATCCACATCTTTATCATAACCTGTATCAGTATATGAATGAGATTGTTCAAATAAAAAGTATTCTATATTATCATATTCTTTTGCTTCCTCCATTAGTTCAGCATACTTGTCAGCACTACTTCTATTTACAAATTGTTTCTCAAGCATATAACTATCTGAATGATTAAACTTACTCATCACTACATATCTTTTTAATTTATTTTCCATTTTTATTTTTCCTTTTTTTATGTTGACCCATGTACCATTCTGAAGGTTCATAGTTCCATCTCTTACCATGATGTCCTCTTATATCAGCATACCACATTCGCAACTTTACTATTAATTTTTTAAAAATCATACTATCCTTATACCACAAATAAAAAAAATGTCAAGCATTAATTTACTGTCTTTGCTTTACATAAATTATTCTGTATTAAAAAGTTAGCTTGTCTTCCAAACCAACCTTGTAATTGCCAACAAACTCCTGTATCAATTAAATGTTGCCATGCTTCTAACTCTTCTTCTGCTGTGTCTGCTGGTATATATCCTTCAGCTATACCTACTGCTTGATGTATGTCCACTACTAACTCCTTTGTTAAGTTTATTTTTTTATATTTTCTATAGTATTCAAGTTCAACTCTACTGTTAAAAACTTTCTTACCAAAGATTGCTTTGTTAACTCTAACTTTTTTACTCATAATGTTTTACTATTTGTTTAGCTGTATTAATTCTTTTTTGTGTAGTTAAAAAAGGTAATAAAGATTTACAAGTTTCATAGCATTCATCATTCAATACTACCCATATCTTTTGAGGTTTAGATAGTGTTCCTTTAGCTGTCACTCTTGGTTTTCTATCATATATTCTACCACCAAACAAATCATGTAATATTTCTATTGGTTTAAAATCTGTATTACAAACTTCTATTCTTATTCTTTTATATGGTTCTTGTTTATATTGTATGTATCCTTCACCATCTACAAAACCACTTGCCCATTTAATCATACTATCTATATTACTTATCATTTACTTTCCCTCCATTTGTTTCATCTTCTCTTCTAATATTACACCTATCATATCTAATTTACTTTGGTCTCTAGTATTCCAAGTGCTTTTATTCATATCTTGTATATCATACTTCCAACTCATCCAGTCTTCAAGTATTTCTTTCATCATTCCTTCGGTCATATTTTTCCTTTAGTTTAATTGCAATAGAGAATAAACCTTTCTCTCTACATTTTTTTATTATAGATTTTAATCTAAATATAAATTGTGTTTTTCTATTCATGTTTTAATGTACTTGCTCCTTGTCTTCTATATTTTTCTTCTGCATTTTTTATTTCTTTTATTTCTTTTTTATTTATTTTAAATCCTCCATTATCCCATAGTCCTACTGTATCTTGTTGTTGCCAATCTTCAACATGAACATCCATTGCTTTATTGTATGCATCAGATTTATTTATTGCTTTAACATAAACATAATACATAACAGTTTCATAACCTACAACTTTATATTTTTTCATCTGTCTGCTTTCATTATCTTTTCTATTCTATCTAACTTCTTTAATCGTTTAGTTATATATTTTACATCTTTGATACAAGCTTTATAATCTGCATCACTATCATAACTTACTCTATCAAAATGTTCTTGTAAATACATATCAACATTATTTAAATCGTTATGTATTTTACCTACATAATATCCACTCATATAAGTATTACACCTAATACAAATCCTACTACAAAACATAACCACTCTCTTCTGTAATATAATTCTAATGCTTTCCAATCTGATTTACTCTTTCCAAATATTAACATTGATTTTTCCCTTTCTATTTTTTCTTGTTTTTCTTTTTGTTTTTTATCTTCGTATGCTTTAGCTTTATTCCTATCTATCACTTCAAATATTTCTTCGTTCATTAGTATCCTTCTCTATCTAAAAATATTGCTTCAACTAAATCATTGATAGCATCATCAATAGCTACACTATGATGCTTTAATTTCATACTTTCTAAATCATTTTGTAAATCATTTATTGATAAACTTAATACATCTTCAAGTATAGTTTCCTTTAATCTTTCATTGTGTATGTTGCTCATATTCCTACATCCTCTCTACTGTAATACTCCTCTTCATTTTCTTTTTCATATACTGCTTTGTTGTATGCGTTCTTAACTACATCTTCATCTAAAAAGTATCCATTGTTATTCTTATGCCAATACTTTTTAAATAAAATAGTTTGTACTTCTGGAAGACTTATTGTTTCATGTCCTCTTTCTAAAGAAGTTCTACTCATTACAATATCTAATACTTCTTCTTCAACATCTACGATTGCTTGTTTAACTTTACCCATCTTTTTATGTCCTCCTGTTTTATTTTTAATGAAGCTACTAATCCTTCTACACTCCAATGTTTCTCATAAGCTAACTGTCCTATTGTCTTTGTATCTTTCTTAACTTTAGTTCTATATTTCTTTTCCATTGTACTCCTTTGTTAGTTCTAAAAAGTAATCCCAACCCTCTTCATTATCATCATTGTATTGATAGTTAATTTTAATTTTACTTTTCTTTAACATATCATTTACTTCATCAAGCACCAACTCTATTATCTCATCTGGTCTAGATTTATAATTCCAACCTATCCAGTTCTCATTTACTTTACTCATATTACTCCTCCCATTTCAAAATCAAACTCTAACTTATCTAATAACTGTTCTCTTAAATCTTCGTGTAATATATTGCTACCATCAAATGAAAATATACTTAACTCATCTGAATAAAAATCTTTAATAGCATCTTCCATCACATCAAAGTCTTGCTTACCTCTTATTATTTCAATAAGAATTTTTATTTCATCCTTACTGAAATGGTCTTTAATTTCTTTAATTGTTTTCATCTTCCTCCCATACATCATCAATTATAAACCCACCATCATTTGAGTTTTGTAGTTCATCCCATTTTTCTACTGGAATTTTTTCTGCTTTTGCTATTGCTTCTTTATCATCTTTAGCTTCAACATTTATTTCATACTGTTCATATACTGTATATCCACCTATTACTTTATATGTTTTCATTCTACCTCCTCTAGTGTATCTACATCAACATATTCTTGTAGATATTGTTTACAATGTATTAATGCCATCTCTTCTGCTTCTTGTTCATCTTCTGCTTCAACTACTTCTTCATATCCTAACTCGCTTATACCTACTTTATACTTTTTCATTTTACTCCTTTGTATTTACTAAATCTATCTTTATTAAATGGTGTTTGTATTAATCCTTCTTGACCCTCTGTTTCTGATAAAGAATATTTACTGGTACTATCATCCTCTCTATATTCTTTCAGTAAGTCTACTGCTTGTTCTTGTGTCCAAGCTACATCACAAGTGAACATTGGCTCACCTTGTACTTTACATTTAATAAATAACATTTTACTCCTTTTGTTTTTTTGTTTGTACATTCTGGTCTACTATATAAATGTGGCAACATTATGTTCAACCAAGAATTTTGTTTCAACAATAGGATGCGATTAGTTGACGCACCTATATAATGTTTAGTCAATGTTCTATTATCCATATGAAAATTTCTGGTATAAGTATATAAATAAAATCATTAGGGTTATTAATACTATCAACATTACACATATCTAATTATCTATTTAGTATACCAATGGTCATCTAAATTCTCAATAGTATATTCCATAACTTTATACTTTTCATTTCTCTTCATACTTTTTCTACCAAACTCTTCAGCTTCTTTCTCTTCAGAGAATATGGTATTAGTAAACAATCTATATTTCTTTTCTGTTTTCTTTTTAAAAATTATAAAGTACATTATAGTTCTTCTCTTTCTAATTCAAATGAAAATCTATTAGTCATCTTTAAATAATCTATGTTATGTTTAGTCAATGCTTCTTGCCCATATATAACTGGCAACCAACAATCATCTTTATTAACTACATAATATAAATCTCTACCATACTTATTTAATTTTCTTACCATTATATGTATCTTACTTTGTTCACTCATTATTTATTCTCCTTGTTAGTAGGTTTACAAGCATACTCAATTAAATAATCATAACCTTTCCATACATAATCTTTATTTATTTGTGTCATTACTTTATCGCCAGTATCATGCACCATATCATAATATTCAACTGCTTCTCTTATTCTATCTACTGCTTCTTTGATTGTCATCTGTTCACTCATTGTCCTCCTTTTGTTTCTACTTTGTTCCTTGTTGGCATTACTCCATTTATCTCAAAGCTTTGAGGTTTCTTGGAATTATTATTAACTACATCAATTAATAATTCTATTGTATCATAATTATCTTTATGTAATTTCTCAATAGCATTTATAGTTTCTTCCATATCCCAAAGTTTTCTTCTCATTAACAACTGTCTTTCATAAACTTTATTAAGTTTTAGTTTTAGTTTTATATCTTTCATTCATCCTCCAGTTTATTTATTACTTTATAAATTATAATACCATCTATTGTTATTGCTATCAATCCTACTAATAACATTCCTAGTCCATATCCTACTGTCATCTAACTAACTCTCTTACTACCATTACTAATCCAAATAAAATTAATACTTGTAATTCCATTGGTGCGTCTATAAATATCTCAATCATTTTTCAACTCCAAACTCAATATAACTTTGGTCTAATAAAGATGTATCTATTTCACCTATCCAATTTACTAATACATCTTTCTCACTATCATGAGGGTCAACAACTAACTTAATAGCAAAGTCAGTTTCTTCATCATAATATTTTAACTCTTTAATTAAATCTTTTATCTTCATTATTCCTCCTCATATACTCCATTATTTTTTTTAACCATAGATACTTAAACTCTTTGTTGTTTGCTTTGCAATAAGCATCTGCCAAATTATTTAATCGTTTATCTATTATCATTTATCCTCCTAGTTTTTTCTTCCTACCCATTGGAAGTTTTTGTAGTTTATTTAACTCAACTCCATTCTTAACCCACTCAACTATTACTTCTTGAAGTTTAGGATATTTCATTTGAAAACTTTTTACTGCTTTCTTATATCCTCTACTCTCTATCTCTTCTATATTAGAGCCACCAATATTAGTTCCTCCAAATTTATATATAGTTTTATCTGTCATTAGTCCTCCATTATTTGTCTTATCTTATGTAGTTTATCATCTACTTCATTATAACTCTTCCATAAATTCTTATGGTCTTTTATATTTACTCTGATATAATGTAGTAAATCCATATCACCAAACTTTATATTTTGTTTTTTAGATATTGAATAATACTCATCATCTAAAAATTTTATTACATCATCTGGTACTTTCCTATCACTTAATATTTTAGTGATGTCTACTATTTGTTTTAACTTCATATGCTAGTGTCCTCCTTTAGAATAACCATTATTTAATCTATGTCGTTCTGCTATTCTATTATTTCTAAAGTTCTCTTCATCTGCTAAAGCTAACTTTCTTAACTTGTTATACACTTCATCTGCTAAAGGTTTACAAACTAATAAACCACTAACAATCTTATCTGCATCTGCACTTATTGATTTACTCTTCATCTATCCTCCTATTTTAACATTCCAGTTTTATTTATTTCATCTACTAAATGTTGTGTATCATCTAGTAAATAGCTTTCAACATCCTCCTCCATATCTAGAATTGGAATATCTTTTTTACTTCTTACTCTTATATCTAAAAATAAAAAGTCATTGTTATATTTTTTTACTTCACTCATATTTACTCCTATTGTTATTGTTATTATTGCTTACCACTTAATTGTGGCAAGATTATGTCAACCATAATTTTATTTTTCATTATAATCCCTCTCATTATCTATTAATCTCTCAACATCAATATTTTTTTCATCAATAGTTTCATCATCACCATATTCATAAACATATAGTTTATTTATTTTAATCTTATTAATTAATTTTAATTTTCTTTTTTCTAATTTTGTTAATTCAGAATTGATATATCTTTTTTCTGCCCAAATTTTTTCTTCAGCTATATTTTTTTCTATTGATTTATTTTGTATTGTAATATCTTCTGTTAGTTTTCTTTTATCTAACTCTTCATAATAATTATCATCATCATTACAATAACAATTATGTTCATCATTACTATTAGAATTTTCATTATCTAATTCTAATAATTTTTTATTTAATAATTCAATATTATTCATAACAAAAAATAATTCTAAAAGATTATTAGATTTTTCTTTTTCATTTTTAAATGCTTTTATAGTGTCATTAAATTCTTTTTTAATACTAACAACATCTTTAAATATACTATGTAAAGTTTGTGGCTCTAATTCTATTAAAGTTCTTTGACCTCTAATTGTACTCCAACCACCATCAGAAAAACTAGTATTTTCTTCACCATAAAATTTATATATATCACTATGTAAATCTTTATGTGAAAAATGATATCTATTTTTCTTTTTAGATTCTTTATGTACTTTAAATATATTTGATACTTCAGTTGATTTTAGTTTGTATAGTTTATCATGTTCATTAATTTTTACTTGTAAATCTTCTCTATTTCTTGATGGTTTTCTTGCAATATAAAAATTTTCATCAAAGGTTTTACTTTTTTTCTCTAAATCAAACCTATCTTTATGAGTATAATTATAATTCTTTACAATTAAATTTTTTTGTAAGTTTTTTATTATATCTAAAAATTTATTTTTATATTGCATACAACCTCCAGTTGTTTATTTTTTATTTTACTTTTATTATTTTATCATCTTGCATTATTACATTAGCAAACCAACTTCTTTTTTTATTGCAACCTGTAATTGTACCAGTTGACTTATACTCTTCACCAAACATAGATGTTTCAATATAATCTAGTTCACTTCCTATATTTTCTTTTAACTGCTTTTTTGTTTCATAACATAACTCAATCATCATTCCTCCATTTGTTATAGGTTTATTATTTTTACTTTCCCATTTATTACAGTATATATGGCTAGTTGTTTGGTTTCAATACCATATTTTTTTGCAATCTTAATGAATAGATTTTTAAACTTTTTATCTATTGCTACTTGATATATATTTAAACTATCATTGTATAGTTTACCCTTATCAAGCCACTTACCTCTACCACTTGAAGTTGTACACCCTCCAAACTTTGAGCATAATTCAACCTCTAATTGTCTATGTGCTTTCTTAACTGACTTACCATTATTGTCATATAAAGGTAAATTTAATTGTACTTGTATCATTCAACCTCCAGTTGTATTGTTTATTTAATATTCACTTGCATATATTATTACTATAAATAATATACAAATTAAAAACATTGTCAAGATTTCTAACATTAGTCCTCCATTAAATCATTTGTAGCCCATAAGCCAAAAATAACCATTACTATTAATAATATTATTGCTATTGTCATTCAACCTCCAGTTGTTAAGATATTATTTTTTCATATGGTAAACCCATAGATTTTTTGTAGTTCTCTTCTGCTTTCATTCTCTCAATTTTCATATCAATTATTAAATCTTTTTTTAATTGATTTAAAAATTCATATTCCCATAATGGAATAGTTATTGTTTTTTCTTTACTCATTCAACCTCCAGTTGTTTTTATATATAGTGTTTATTAACATTGTTATTGATACAAAAATTTCTAAAATCTTTATATCTCATTCTATATTCTTTATTACTTCCAGTCAATTCCTCAATTCTATTGAGGTGTTTAGCTGTTGTAATACTCCAAACATTCTCACAAACATAGGTTTCTATTGGTGTTTTTACAGCAACAGTAGTATTGTAGCTGTAATATATTGTTTTATCACCTATATTCTCATAATATAAGCTTTTACTATCTATTTGATTTTTCATTTTTTATTACTCCATTTTTATTATTATTATTATTTTACTTATAATTATGGCAAAATTATGTCCATTATTTACTAAAATTATAAGCTACATTTATTGAAAATATTAAGAATAGTAATAAGCTCAAAAATATATTTTGAAATATTACAACACTTAAAACACTTCCAAAAATTAAACTTAACCATAAAATTATATGGTACATTATTCAACCTCCAGTTGTTTATTGTTTATTTAAGCGATTGTATTATTTTTGAGTTAACAAATACTTTAATACAATCTATGATTGTTTTTAATCAGACCTAAATTACAACCTCTGATTATGCTTGAATTATTACTTGCATATTTGAAATAGAATTTTTCAAATTCAGGGTTATTTTTTAAATCTTTTAAATATCGAATAAAAGCTTTTAAATGATTTTGATTTGATTGGCATATGTTTTTATAAGTACACCAATTCTTATAAAGTCTTTTATTTTTTCTATTTAAATTAATTAAAAACATAAATAGATTTATTTCAGATTAAAAAGTTATTGCAATAAAAAAGTGATAGGTGCGACACTATTGACCATATAAGAACATTCAGAGAACATAGACCGACCCCCCACTTCAAAAATTTTAACAAGTTAAGATTGAAATCTGGCAGGGTTTTTAATGCTATTGAAATATAGCTTTTATTGTTGGTATTGTTGGAATAGTTGGAGATTGTTGGAGGGTTTAAATCTTATCTTATAAGCATAAGAATTTCTAGTTATAGTTGTATACTAGATTGAGATAATTAAAGATTTTAAAAGATAAAAAGAGATACAAGCTAGAGTTGTATATTTCTAGATTAGATTGATTCTAATTAGCAAGGGGTACATATGTGCCATAGGGGGTGGTGGGGGTATATATATAATGCTTATACAATTTATGTAGCTTTGGATGTAAACTAGATAGTCTCGCCCTGCTATAAAGATTAACATAAGACTTGCTATATTGCTGGACTGCCCCAGATAGACTTATATGCTTCACCCCCTGGAGAGTTGATATATATATTATACTATGCCTTCTGCATTTGTCAACTCTATTTAGAAATAAATGTTGTCAACTAGCTGTAAACTTGTTATAATGAATACATGAACAATAACTTTCTACCAACCAATTCAGAAAACAAACAAAGAAAACTAACAGAACAGCAACAGAACTTTCTAACAGCCCTCGGTGGTTCATGCAAAGGTGATATTAACCTAGCACTAAAAGAAGCAGGGTATGCTGACAGTTCTAAATCGAATGTAGTTGATTCCTTAAAGGATGAGATAGTAGATGTTGCCACAAGGATTCTAGCTAAGTCTGCACCAAGAGCCAGTCAGAAATTAGTGGAGATATTAGAAAGTGATGACCCTATACCACAAGTCAATGCTAAACTACAAGCAGCACAAACATTGTTGGATAGAGTAGGTATTGCAAAACGAGATAAGCTTGATGTAACGCATTCAGCAGCATCAGGAATATTTATTATACCTGCTAAAGAAAAATTAATAGATGCTAATGCAGAGGATGTTGAAATAGATGATGAAGAGAAATAGTTCGACTATTCCTTTTGGTTATAAGTTAGGTGAAGATAATAAAACACTAGAGGTTGTTGATAAAGAAGTATCAGCACTAAAAGAAATGAAAGATGGTGTTAAGTCAGGTGCTTTCAGTTTAAGAGGAGCAGTTGAAATATTAGAACATCAAACAGGTCGTAAGCTATCAGCTATGGGTTTAAAAAAAATCATAGACAAAGATAAGCCAGAAACTAAAACAGAATCAAAAGGATTGTTAAGTAAGAATGTCTGAAGAGAAACCTAAAAGACAATACAATTATAGCTATGCTCATAAAGCTAAGATGGCTTCAAGAAAAGCTGTTAAAGCAAAAGAAAAAGAAATAGCTAGATTAAAAAAGAACTTGGAGAATAAGACAAGACGACTCCGAGAAAAAAAAGAAACTTTGAAGGTCGTACAAAATGCCGAAACGAATAAAGAAACGAAGAAAGGTTTGGTTATCGAAGAAGACAAGCTTAATACCTTACCTAGTCCTGTTAAGAAACTCCTTGAAGAAGAAAAAGAAAGAGTAGTATTTAAACCAAATGCAGGACCACAAACAGATTTCCTAGCAGCACCAGAACAAGATGTCTTGTATGGTGGTTCTGCTGGAGGAGGTAAATCGTATGCTATGTTAGTAGACCCATTACGATTTATGCACATTAAAGAACATAGAGCATTACTGTTAAGAAAGTCAATGCCTGAGTTAAGAGAACTAATAGACAAATCTAGAGAACTGTACCCTAAAGCTTTTAAGGGTGCAAAGTTTAGAGAAGTTGAAAAGATATGGAGATTCCCTTCAGGAGCTTCATTGGAGTTTGGTTATCTTGATAGAGATGCTGATGTTTATAGATACCAAGGACAATCATATACCTGGATAGGTATTGATGAGTTAACACAGTATCCAACAGAGTTCCCACTCCAATATTTGCAATCACGATTGAGAACAACAAATAATGATATACAATGCTACATTCGGTGTACTGCAAACCCTGGAGGAGT
>VMHT01187378.1_pt1 | contig 16001 bp, 25 predicted proteins | sample 4693611 | NCBI WGS metagenome assembly VMHT01 (sample SAMN12280063, study PRJNA550983) | marine metagenome | isolation source: seawater sampled from same location over 5 years 0.02-0.2 micron viral filtrate | place: USA: collected off the coast of southern California halfway between the port... ... | reverse complement strand
TCCTTAAAAATATCGATCGCTAATTCGCAAAAATCGATAAATCCTTAAAAATATCGATCGCTAATTCGCAAAAATCGATAAATCATTAAAAATATCGATCGCTAATTCGCAAAAATCGATAAATCATTAAAAATATCGATCGCTAATTCGCAAAAATCGATAAATCCTTAAAAATATCTATCGCTAATTCACAAAAATCGATAAATCCTTAAAAATATCGATCGCTAATTCGCAAAAATCGATAAATCCTTAAAAATATCGATCGCTAATTCACAAAAATCGATAAATCCTTAAAAATATCGATCGCTAATTCGCAAAAATACTTATAATTTATTTTAATTAATTTTATTATGATAATAATAATTACGTATTAAAAATTATATATAAACTATTTATAGCAATGTCTCAAAATTACTCACTTAAATTATTTAAATGTAAATTTTGCGAATACGAAACTAAACGCAATTACAACTTAAAACGACATTGTAATGTTAAACATATTATTATATTATTTAATAAAAATATTATAAATACATCTAGTGAAAAAAAAAACCATAATTGCGTAAATGTACAACCTAAATTTATTTGTAAAAAGTGTAATAAAATTTATAAGAGTAATAGATATTTAATAAATCATGAAAAAAAATGTAACGGTTTAGATGATTTAACATGTCCTAGATGTATGATTTCTTTTACAACAAAACAGGGAAAATCTAATCATTTAAAAAAAAACAGTTGTAAACCTAGAAGTATAAAATATGCTAGAAATCATAATAATATTACAAATAATATTAAAAATCAAAATAATTATAATATAGAAAATCATAATAATAATATAATTATTAATAATTATGGTAATGAAAGATATGATTATCTTAATTATGAAAAAATGTTAGATATTTTTAAAAAGGCATATGATATACCTAGTTTATTAACAAAAGAAATACATTTTAATATTAATTTTCCAGAAAATAACAATATTATTAAAAGCAATAAAACTAACTGCACATTAATAAAGATGAATGAAGAATTTATATATAAAAATTTAAATAATTTAGTTTTAGAACTTATAAATGATAAAGGCATATTAATGCAAAAATTTGCTATAGATAATAAAGAAAATATATGTTTAAAAATGGATACACAAAGATATGAAGTGATATTAGAACTTTTACTAAAACTTATATTATTAAAAGAACCTTGTGAACTATATAAAAAACAAGTTAACAATATTATTGATTTGATTAGAAATAGTAATGAATTATAATATTTATAAAAATATACCTTTCTATATTATCATTACTAACTATATTATATGAAATATTTAATTTGGGTTACTATATACATTTTTTATTAATATTTAACATACTTATTTTCCTTTTAAACATATTTTCTATAAAATAAATTATATAGAAAATAATATTTTGAGTAAATGAGTAAATGAGTAAATGAGTTTTTTATGATACTAAAATATGTGTATATTTATTATTTTTATTATGATATGTGATAATTACTCAAAAATACTCATTTTAATATATATATTTTTTTTTATTACATTTTTTTTTATTTATTTTTTAGAATACATCAATATGATACATATATATGTATATACGATAAATAGACATTTTTAATACTATCAGTGAAAAGGTACATCATAATGCGAAAAGGTACATCCTATGAGTGAAAATAATATCTATAGTAATTATGTAAGTTTTTACTATTAATTATCTATTTACAAACATATATATATATATATATATATATATATTAAATTTCATAATAAAATCTAAAAATTATATTGTTATTATACTCTATTATCATATATGCTAAATATATAATATTAAATATATTAATAATAAGTAATATTTTTATTTATATATATATTATTTTTGTAAAATAGTACATTTCTTAATTTATACATAATTATATAAATGTTTTTATTAAAAAATAAATTTAATAAGAAATGTACTATTTTAATATAAATATAATTAATATAGTAATATACTATTATTATTATGTATAAGTAGGAGCCAGAAGATAACAATGTAGTGAATTAGTAAAAAGAATTAAGAAATATTTGTCTGTTAAATAATATGAGTATAATTATATTTCACTTATATTTATAATAAATAAATTTTATTATCATTTTTAAAATAAAAATAAATTAATCTTATTTAATAAATCATATTTTTGATTATAAATTATATAAGTATATATTTTTTATTAATAATATCGTCTTGTAAATCATTAAATAATTTTATTATATTATTTATTTGTTATTTTTAATAAAAAAAAAATGAATATTAAGTTATAACTATAACTATAACTATTATTATTATAATGAATAATTATTTAGATAATTCAATAAATGATTTATCAAATTCCTCATCACATTCTTTATATACCGTAGATGAAAATAAATCAATTATTGATGAAATTAAATCTAATTCTTCATCACAGTCGTCATATTTAGATTTAGTAACATTTAAATTAAGAGGAAGAGCAGAATGGTGGGAATTAAAACATTCTGAAATATTTATAAATGAAAAAATTGGAGTTGGGGGGAGTGGTATAATAAATAAGGCAAAATGGCGTGGTTTAGAATGTGTTGTAAAATGTTTAAAACATAATAATAATGATACTGAATACAATGATCTTATTAATGAAATATCTATTATTTCACATTTAAGACATCCCAATTTAGTTTTATTTTTAGGAGCATGTACAATTTCAGATCCTTTACTTTTAATATATGAATATATGCCCAATGGTTCTTTGGATACATATTATAATTTAATGTCTATAAAAACTAATAAAATATGGGTACCTAAAAATGATATTATTAATAGATGGTTATTAGAACTTGCACAAGCAATATATTTTTTACACCATTGTTATTATCCTATAATGCATCGTGATATTAAACCTTCTAATATTTTATTAAGTGAAAATTTACATATAAAAATAGCAGATTTTGGTTTATCAAAAACTATAAAGAAAAAACATGAAAAATATAAAATGAGTAGTTGCGCAGGCACTTTAAGATACATGGCCCCAGAAGTAATGTTGTATAATAATGATATTAAGTATGATTTAAAAATAGATATTTATTCTTTATCTTTAAATTATTGGTTTATATGTAGTGGTATTGTTCCATTTAAAGAGTTGGATTATAACGAAAATGTATATCATATTATAAAAAATGGATATAGACCCAATATAAATACAATAAGATATAATATTCCTAAATTAAAAAAATTAATAACAAATATGTGGGATAATAATCCTATAAATAGACCAGATATTGATAATGTTTTAAAAATTATAGAAACTTTAGAACCATATTATATTAAATCTAATAAATATTGTAATATTATATAATATAGTATAATAAAATAAAAAATGATTTAATTTGTTAAGTATAAATTACTATATGGATATTGAATTTAATAAATTATCTATTAAAAATAATTGTAATATTTGTAAAACAGAAATTAATAATTCAAATAATTTTATATGTAAAGATTGTTCTTTAAAATTGGAATTTTTATACGATGATATGGGATTGAAATGTATTTATTGTCAATATTATATTGATTATGAACAAGCATATATATGTCCTAATTGTTTATATAATAAAGAAACAATAAACCCATTATGATATTGCTACATTTTTAACTTTATATTTTTTTACAATAAATACTTTTATAAATAAATATAATTGGAGAAATAGTTATTATAAAATATATAATTATTGGAATAATAATTGCTATATAATTAATTGATGAAAAATATTCTATTGATTGATTTAATTCAAAATAATCTAAATATTTATAATATAAATTAGTAAATTTTTGAGAACCAATAAGATTAACAGTACCTGATAATAAATTTTTATATTCGTTTAGAATAAATGATCCTAAATCTATATTTACAAAATATGTTCCCCCCTTTTTTATATAATTAATATATTTTTCATTACTAGTTTCATTATCCATTTTATTATATATAGTAATTAATAATATATTTCATTTTTTATATTTGTTTATAATAAATAATGTAAAATCTATATCTATAAAATAGGTTTTTAATATTAAACGAATTATTTTTAAGATTATTTTTAATTAAATTATTTTTATTAATTTTAAAATAAATAGTATTAATATTATGATATATATATCATCAAACAATTATAATATATATAATTAATTATTTATATTAATTATTAATGTTGTACCTATTATTATAAATATAAAACCTATCCAATTTTTTAAACTTATTTTAGCATTAAAATAATAATAACTAATAATTAAAATTAATAGTAATTCATATATTGATAATATTTTAAAATACCCTGGATGTGATGATGTACTAATTAATTTATAATTTAATAAAAGAAATAGAAATAATAAAAAACCTAAAAATATTAAAATAGGATAATTTAATTGTTTTAAATCATTAAAATTTTCATATTTTATAGCATATAATATAAAAAAAATAGCAGCTATAATTGTTGTAATAATTGGATAAAAATTTCCCTTAAACTTTAAATATTTCTGTATCAATACAGCAAAAACAGCAATTAAACTTTTTAGAAAAGCATATACAAACCAAATATTATTCATTCTATATAAAAATAAATAAAATAATATAATAAAATGGGTAATGCAACTACTAAAGAAAAATATATTAATGATATAAAAAATAATAAAAAATATGACCCATATGTAATATTTCAATTACAAAAAAATTTTACATGGGATGAATTAAAAAAATCATATAAAAAATTAGCAATTAAAACTCATCCTGATAAAGGTGGTAATAAAATTATATTTGATTATATAACTCAACTATTTTATGAATTAGCAAATGATTATAGATATAGAAATAATAATAATACACACGAGGATATGAAAAATAATTATAATAATTATACTGAAAATAATTTTAATGATAATAATTTTAATGAAAATAATGATAATTATTCATTTAATGATTTGATAAATAAAAATTTTGAAAAAGTTAGAATTCACGATGATGATATAGATTTTGGTTATGGAGATACAATGATTGAATCATCTGACATAAGAGATGATATAGATATAGATAATCTTTTTAAAGATAAGAAAATTAATAATAAATCATTTAATGAAGTTTTTAATAAAAATGTAAAATTTACAAATAATATTATAAAATATATTGAACCAACACCTATGATTTTATCAAAAAATTTAAATTATTCAGAGATAGGTGCTGGGAAAAATAGTGATTATAGCAGTAGTGTAGAAAAAACTAATTCTTTGGCTTATACTGATTATATGAAAGCACATAATACATCTAGATTGATTGATATATCAGAGTTTGATAATATTAAAAAATTTAAAAATACTCAAGAATATAAAAAATATAGTGATAAAAAAATAAAAAAAAAATTAACAGAAAAAGAATTAAAAATATTAGAAAAACAAAAAAATAAAGAAGAAAATCAAGAAAATGAACGTTTAAATAGAATAAAACAACAAAATATTAAAATAGAAGAATCATATAATTTAGCCAATAGACTTTTATTAAAATAAAAAAATGAATATTTAACTTAGTAATTTTTAATTACTATGATATAAATGGAATGTACTAAATGTAAAAAAAAATTAGATTTAATATTCTTTTCATATAAAAATATAAAAGATAAAATATTTTATTTACATTGTGATAATTGTAGAAATAAAATAAATCAACAAAAAAATAAAAAAAATATAGAATTTGTAAATTATGAAAATGTAAAAGATAATAATAAAATTGTTTGTTTATGTGGTAAAAAATATATAGCATTTAGAGAATATCATATAATGAGACATTTAAATTCAAAATATCATATTAATTATATTAATATTAATAAGTAAATGTCTGAAAAAAATATAGAAATATATATGAATTTAATGGAAAAAATATTAAATTTGGATATATTAAAAAAAATATTAACTATAATAAATTTAGATATTATAAATAAACAAAAAAAATATAAATATTTTTTAAATAGAGAATTGTCTGATTTTAAACAAATATATTGTATTGATAAAAATTATATTGTATATAGAAATTGTTCAAATAATTTAGCTATAAAACAAAATTGTAATAATAAAAAAAAAATATCATTAATAAAAACTAATCAAAATATTCAAAATATTCAAAATATTCAAAATATTCAAAATATTCAAAATATTCAAAATATTCAAAATATTCAAAATATTCAAAATATTCAAAATATAGATTTTAATAGCAATATTATATTAAACGATTATGATAATATAATTTTAAATTCATCAAATATGAATAATATAAAAATATATATTAAATATATTTAATATATTATTTTTTTTGTTTTATTCTCTTAAATTTTTTTTGAAATATTTATTCCATAGTATCATCATCTCTACAAAGATCTTTGTAAATAAATGAAATATATTTAAAATATTTTTAATTATTTTACACAATTTATTATATCTTTTAAATAATAATTTATATCATTTATTTATATTTATCATTTTTATTAGACACTTATCATTTAATATAAATCATATTATTTTTTTATGTTTTCATATTATTTAATATATTATTAAGATTATATTCAAATAATAAATTATAATTATTATAATTGTTTTTCCATCTATTTATCCTTTTTTTTTTCTTATTTATTTCACAAATTATATCCTGTAATATATTAATATTATTATTTAAATTATTTAATATATTATTATATATATAAATATCTATTTTTAATGTCATAATCGTGTTATTTAATGAAATATTTGTATCCCTTTTTTCTACCATATTATTTAATATATTAGCAATATTACTATCATTGTGTTCTTTGATATATATCATTTCTAATATATTATAATCTTTATTATTATCATTAATATTTTTTTCTATTTCAATGATTTTATTATTAATATTAATTATTATTATATTAATTATATCTATATATTTTTTTATTTCAATATATTCGTCCCAATTTATAATTAAATTATTATTAATTTCATTAATATCCGACATATATATAATATATATTTTTATTCTTAAATTAAATAACTATTTTTTACCACAATAATTATCCATATATATATAATATAACCAAAAAAATGGACCTAATAAAGTAGCAATTAATAATCCTAATACATTTTCTGTTTTACCTTTATTTTTAAAACAATATATAGACATTATCCATGCCAATATACCTACCATTAACCAAATAATACTAAAAACATAATATAAAGTCATATTATTTGATTTATTATTATTATAATTGATATCTGTATTTTTTATACCCCAGTCCGCAGGCATTCTTATTGAATTATCATATGTAGATTTAAAGTTTTCTATTGTCTTATGATCACTTGTTTTTTTAGTCATTACTATTCTATAATATTATAATATTTTTTTTATTATTTACTTAATGTTAAGAAAAATGAAATATATATAAGGATTATTTGTATTACTTTATAAAAGATTAGATTATTATTAATGTCCACTTTTCAAAAAAAATTACAACACGATAGAAATAACGAAGAAACTTCTAATGCTGGATTAAAATGGGATCCTGCTGACGATGATTATCTAATTGAAAATGCTATTAGTGGAATGACAATTAATTTACTCGCAAAAAATTTAAAAAGAACAGAAGGTAGTATTAAAACGCGATTAATTATTAATGCATTATATAAAATTGAAAATGAAGGATTTGATAGAGATACAATTTGTTCTCAATTAAATATTACAGATGCCGATATTAAACAATATGAACAAAAAAAAACACAAAGAGATGAAAGACGGAGTAAAAAACCATATTATGATAATAGAGGAGGGAGTGATAGAAATAATAATTTTCCATCGAATGAATTAGCAGAAATTTATGAAGCTCTTTCTATCATTACCAAAAAGATAGATAATCTATCAGATAAAGATAATGAAATTCTAAAAGTCCTTAAAAAAAATTCTTAAAAAAATAATTTTTATATATTAAATATTATTTTAATAATATTTAATAATGTGGTTATTAATATAACTAATAATATATTAACAGCAATATAATGCTTTGTTATTATATCTTTTTTATCTGGATAAAATCTGATATCAGATTTTACATTTGATAATAATTGTTTCCAGGATGATTTACCATATCCAGTAGATACTGTCATAGCTGTAAGTGTAGAATTTTTAACATTTGGATGTGTAATACATTCAATACATAATTTACCTATATTATCATAAGATATTTTAGATATTGGAATATATTTACCATTATCTGAAATTTCTAGAGAATAATCTTTATCATTATCATAAGACATTATACCAGGTCTAATAATTGTATATGATATATTTGAATTTCTAAGTAAATATTCTCCAGCATAATTCCATGGTTTACTCATAGAACTAAATAGATTAATAATTATTGATGGAAATGACCATGGATTTTCTCCATTTCCTGTAACGCGGATTATATGTTTACAACGTTTTGTTTTTTTTGCTGCTGTTATTATATTATGTATCCCTATATAATTAACATACATAGGGTGTGATTTATCATTAATATTATAATTAAATATATCTGTAAATTTACTAATACGCGTTGATCCATGTAATGCTAAACATGTATCACAATCTTCTAATAGTTTTATAAGACTTTCTTCATCATTTATATCGCCATCTATTATTTTGATATTAGATAATGAACTATAATATTTAATTAATTTAGAATTGGCATTAAAATTTGTATAATTATTTAATTTATAAGAATGTCTATTTAAAATTGTTGTTGATATATTTTTTTTTGATAAATTATTAATTACATTTATACCCAATTTACCTGTTGAACCAATTATTGCTATATTACCATATGAAAAAGCATATGTATTATAAATAAAAGTCAATAAAATAAATAATAACATATATATTATTATTATTATCAATCTTTTATATTAAATTTAATTTTTTTGTAAAATTCCATAAAACAACATGATTATCTATTATACTATATTTTTCTAATTTCCATGTATAATATGTAGATAATAAACAATTATTTATATCAGAATTCATATCTATTAAATAATTTAATATAAAAGGTTCCCCTGATAAAAAAGATTGACCCTTTTTATATTTTTTTAAAAGTACATTGGCAAAATTATAAGGATCTATATCCATTATTAATACATTTTTTTTTGCAATTTTTAATGTATTTTTAATTATTTTTCTGCGAGCATTTGAAGGCATTTCATGCGTGCTAAAAAATATTGTTACAACATCATAACTTTTCTTTTCTCCATAATTTTCGGCATTCGCATATACAAATGTTGTATTTGTATTTCTTTTAATTAAATTTGCTATTTTTAACATCTCTTTTGATGTATCTATTCCAATATCTCCATCTCTTGTACTAAATCCAGTACCACAGCACATATCTAATATAGTATCGTTTTTAGGTATTTTATCTAATATTTCTTTACGAACATTAATTTTATTATAAGATAAATAATCTATTATATATGTAGCAAAAGGTGATAATAAAGCGTGTATAAATCCATATATACCTATATTACCAAAATTATGAATACGGTTATCATACCAATATTTATTTTTATATATATTAGGATCTGGAATATATTTTACTGGTAAATTATTTATAGCAGCAATTTTATTTTTATTATTTATTATTATTTTATTAAAATTAAATGTATAAGTATAATTAATAATATATATTAATATTATTAATACTTTATTTTTCATTATATGTTATTTATATATAAAAATAAATATTTATATAATAATAGGAAGCCATTTCTTAATGATATAATAAATAATGTATATTAAAATAAATGCTGCTGAAAATACTGTAACTTTATGTAAATTAATTTTTCATAAATCCAATTGGAACGCTCGTGATTTTAACTGGATTTATAATAAAACACCTGGTTTTTCTAATATTTTATGCGATTGTAATAATGTTAAATCGTGTAAATCTAAATTTAATGAAAAACATGATAATATTAATTTTTCAACTTTAAATAAATATAATATAAATATATCAAAAAAACATAGACATCTTTTTAAAATGTTAAATTAATGTATTTTTTTTATTAATTATATATTTAAAGATTTATTATATAATTAATATATAATATTAATGAAAATTTATACAAAAAAAGGCGATACTGGTACAACCAGTTTGTATGATGGTAGTAAAGTAACAAAAAATAATATTATAATTCATTCTATAGGAGACTTAGATGAATTAAATTCAGAATTAGGTAGTGTATTAGCACATTTAGATAATAATTATTTAAATAAAACTAATAAAAAATATTTTAATTTATTGAATAATATACAATCTCAATTATTTGATTTAACTACTATTTTGGCTAATAATCCAAATAGTAATAATATAAAAAATAAAGGACTACTGTTTGATAAAAATAATGAATTTATTTCCATTATTGAAAATTATATTGACGAAATGACTAATAAACTACCACTATTAAATAATTTTATATTACCAGGTGGTAATGTATTAATTTCTACTATTCATAAGGCAAGAGCTGTATGTAAAAGGACAGAAAGAAGTATCACTTTAATAAAATATGATCCTTTATATTTTAATGAAGATACTGATAAGATTTCTATTGAAAATATGAATAGATGTTTAGCATATATTAATAGATTGTCTGATTATTTATTTACATTGGCAAGATTTACAACACATATATATGATATTCCTGAAATTATATATATTAAAACAAAAATAATTGAATAAATAAAAATAATATATTATTATTATTTTATATAAAAAAATGATTTATAATATATAATATATTTATTATATTATAATGAACTATCAAGATTGGGAACCTGTTGTTATTTACAAAAATAAAAATGATAAAAATGATAAAAATAATAATAATAATAACAAAGTACAAAATTATTCAGGAACTAATGTTCTCAAAAAATTAGAAAATGATGAAATTTCGACTTTACCTAAAATTGATTTTAATATTTCTAAAGAATTAATTAAAAAAAGAAATTTAGTTAATATTACTCAAAAAAAATTAGCTCAAGCTCTAAATTTACCCATTAATATAATTACTGAATTAGAAAATGGAAAATCCGGTATTAATAAAGGACTTGTTAATAAAATTAATAAATATTTAGATAAATTATCTAAAACTATAGATTAGATATATTTTTTATATAACATGTATAACCATTGTGTGTTAATTTATGTGTACATTTTGATAATAAATTAATATCAAATACAATATTATTATTTTTTTTATCTATATCTATATTAATAATTTTAGATAATGTTTCTATATTATTATTAACTATATATATTTTATTATGTTTTTGTAAAAAAATTACATCTGGCATTATTTATTATTATTAATTATTGTTAATTTAATTTTAAATGATTTAAATTTATAGTTATAATAATATATAGATATGGATATTGAAAAATTAATTAATGAAACTGTATTTACTGATTGGAAAGATATATTAATAGAACTAGTACAACCTTATAAATATAATATAAATGAATTATTAAACAAAGAAATAAATTTTTATAAAAATAGAATTTTACCAGATAATAATCTTATATTTAATTGTTTTAATCATTTTAATATTAAAGATATGAAATGTATTATTATTGGACAAGATTGCTACCATACATTAGGTGTACCAAATGGATTATGTTTTTCACACAATATACAAAAAAATAATAAAATACAACCTTCATTATTAAATATTTTTAAAGAATTATACAGAACAGAAAATATTACTAGAATTAATCCAGATTTATCAGATTGGGCAAAACAAGGTTGTCTTTTATTAAATATGTCCTTAACTGTTTTACAATCTTGTCCAAATTCTCATAAACATATTTGGAATGATTATTTACATGAAATTGTAGAATGGATAGCAAAAAATTGTGAAAATGTATGTGTTATGTTGTGGGGAAATTTCGCACAAAAAACTGAAATATATTTTGAAAATACTAATAATATTATATTAAAATCAGGACATCCTTCTCCATTAAATACTAAAAACTCATTTATTGGATGTGGACATTTTTCTAAATGTAATAAATACCATAATATAAAATGGGCGTAATTTTCATTAAAATAAAAAAAAATGATATTAAATTTTAATAATTTAATTATCAAAATGATGAATTATTCGAACTTTGAAAAAATTATCTCAAATAATAATAAAAAAATTTATATCTATAAATTTAATAATATTATTAATGAAGAACATATTATTCTATTTAAAAAATGCTTTAATGATTGGCAAGGTGTGAGTGATGATGATATTAATAATTTGAAAGATATTGTTGCTAAATATACTGATAATAATACTAATATTAAAGGATGTATTAATCGCGATAGTATTGAATTATTTAATGAAAATTATACAAAACATTATTATATTAGATTTACAAGCGATAATAATACTGAAATTTATTATGTGGATGGGTGTTATCAAAGTGGAGTTAATAAAGAAGGTTTTGATTTATTGCTTATGATGCTGTCCTAAATATTAAACATAATAATAATATATATATTTGTATTTATATTTTTTTTTATAGAAAAAATGATATATTATTATTATAGTTTATAATATAATATATGAATAATATACTGGATTATAATTTATTTGTTAATCAAAATTTACCATTGTTTTTAGAACAATTTCCAAAACTATCAAAATTAGATATTGGAAAAAAAATAGATGAAAGATGGGAACACTATAAAATATGGAATGAATTAATGTATTTAGATTAATATATTAATCTATTTTAATCTAAATTAATTTTAAACCTTCTTCACTTATATATGTAGATACCATATCATTTGTAATGTCACTAATTTCCTTAATTTTTTTTCCATAAGTTTGAGGAATTTTAGGAAATAATCTAACTTTATGTGGCCAATGAGAAGTCATTCTTAATTCATTAAATGCTTTTTCTCTTTTTTCTAATTCTTTTTTAGTTGCCAAACTTCTTGGTGTCATACAAATATAAACAACACATCTAAAATTAAAATTATCAGGCGATGTTTTATCAACTGGATTACCATAATGAAGTGTTCGACTATCCCAAAATACACCATAACCATTAGGACATTTTATTTTTTTTTCTAAACAATTATTATTAATATAAAAGTCATATTGTTCTTTATTTTGTAATTTAAACCAATCTTTTTTATCTGTAATTTCAAACTGTTTTTGGAATTCTGAATGAAAATTATTACTATTTTCTAATATAACTAATGTAGCATCTCCTTCATTTGTATCATAAGCATTAATCCAACTTTGAATACATTCAAAATTATTTCTTGTATAACTTTGGTCAACATGAAACCAAGAATTTTGATTTCTAACTGGTTTATCTAAAATATAAATACTTGCTCCATCAAAACTAACAATTAAATCATCAGTATCCCAAATTTTAGAAAAAACTTCTTTTACTTTAGGATTTTGTCTTACCTTCCAAACAAGTTCAGAATGTCCTACTTTCCAGTGTTGAAGTAACATTTTATGATTGGGAAACAATTCTAAAATTTGTTTATAAGTATCTTTATTATTTCTATTAATAGGAATTTCGAAATCTTTTGTTAAATATTCTAATAAATTCCATTTATCATTTATCATTTCATTACATTCATTATTATCTAAAATAGGACATATAGCAACTCCATATTTTAGAATAGTTTTTTTTATATTCTCTTTATCAGTTAAATATTTTTCAAATTCATATGAGTTAGACATTATATTATAATATATATTATTATTAAAAATCAATTTTTATAATATGTATATATTTATTTTATATATTTATATAATAGTTTAATAGAATTGAATAATGCAATTAAATAAAAATAATATAATTAAAAAATCTATACCAAAAGATATTTTATTGTATAATAATATTAAAAAAAAAATATGGGAAAAAAATCCTATACATTCTGCTTACCGTTCGGGAATGTTAGTTAAGGAATATAAAAAAAAATATGAAAAAAAATATAAAAATAAAAATGCTTATAAAGGTATAAAACAAAAAGACGGATTAACAAGATGGTATAAAGAGCAATGGAAAAATCAAAGAGGTGAAATAGGATATAAATATAAAAATGATATTTATAGACCCACTATAAAAATATCAGAAAATACACCATTAACATTTAATGAATTAAGTAAAAATAAAATTAAAAAAGCTATGATTGAAAAAAAAAAAAAAGATCGTTTTAAAAAATTTGCTAAAATAAAATAAATTAAAAGTAATTATTTATTATTAAAATATAATAATAAATTTATTATATTTATTAATTTATCTATATCTTTAATATTTTCATATATATCAATATTATTTGATATTTTTTTATCCAATTCTATTTTTAATTCTCCTTTTTCTGATATAATATTAATTATTTTAATATTTTCAATATTAATATATATTTTATTATCAATAATTATTTGTTTTAATTTTAAATCAGTATTATTATAAATTGTTTTTTTATTTTCATAAATATCATTAGATATATTACCATATCTATTTAATGTTTCTGTACTTTTTGATATAAATTTTTGTGTTTTTCTAATATCTTTTAAATATTTAGCATATACAATTCTATCTATGTTATTTTTTTTTAATTCAATATTATTATTTAATGCCAATTTTATTTTAAAACAAAAACAGCAATAATATAAGTTAAATAATATTAAAAAACTTATTATATTTTTCATTAATATATAATATTATAATATTTAAATTTATATCATTTTTTAAAATTTAAATATTATATTAAAGTAATATGTATTTTAAAGATTATCCAGAATTTAAACCAAATATAACACCAAAAAAAATGTTTGAATTAGGAATTATGGGAGGTACATATTTTAGAAAAATAAAATCACCTAAAACAAAAAAAACTTACAAAAATCATCATAAAAAATTTAAATTTTTAAAAAATATACCCGATAATAAATTAATAAAACAAATATACGATAAAGATATTAACTATTATAAAGTTGAGGTTGGTACATCTTACGAATTTTGGACTAGTAAAAATTGGATTAAAGAAGATATTGATCCTTATGGTTGGATTGAATGGTATTGTAATTTTTATAATGGTAGAAGAAGTAATGATGACTTAAGGCAAATTAATAGATGGAAAAAATCAGCAGGTCCGAAAGGTAGATTTAGAAATCAATTACAAAAAAAAGTAAATGAACTTGGTAATAATAAAAATACTATTTATCCAAGACTTAGACAAACTTTATTACATTGGGGATATGATAGTAGAAAAATAAAGATTAAAAATAATAATTAGTAATTAATTATAATAATTTGAACCATCGTTTCTGTAAATACTTCTAATAATAATATTATTTGTTAAATATTTAATTTTATCTAAAGCTAAATTAATTTTTTCTGCTTCCTTTTTAATTGTAATAGATTCATTATTTATACTAAATAATAAATCTTCCTCTTTATATAAATCATTAATATCATTATTTTTTTTTTTTATAGATTCTGGTATATAACCAATTGGGGGTTTCCATTTTTTTATTTTATTTTCACTATTAAAATTATTATTATTTATTGAAGACTTTAATATATTAACAGAACTTATTAATATTTTTTTTTTATTAATATCATTTAAAACACATTTTATATTATTTAAACTATTTCTATTATTTAATTTTAAAAAAGAACACTGATTAAAAGATAATACATGTGTTAATTGTAATACTAGTGCTAATAATTTTAATTTCATCATATATATATATATATATATAATATAATATAATTTTTATATATTATCTACTATTTCTTATCATATCTTTTATTTTTTTTATTTGTTTTTTATAATGTTCTTGTGGTTCTTTTAATAATATAAAATTTAATAATAAGTCTACCATTTCCTGATATTTTTGTGTTTCAATATTTG
>VMHT01151116.1_pt1 | contig 16002 bp, 17 predicted proteins | sample 4693611 | NCBI WGS metagenome assembly VMHT01 (sample SAMN12280063, study PRJNA550983) | marine metagenome | isolation source: seawater sampled from same location over 5 years 0.02-0.2 micron viral filtrate | place: USA: collected off the coast of southern California halfway between the port... ... | reverse complement strand
GCTGGTAAAACACAAAGTTGGTTTGACGCTAATGTTGTTGAACCCGCCGAAAGTCTTGTATCTGAAACTGCCAAAGCAATAGGAGAAGGATTCAAAGAAACAGGGCAAATCTTGACAGGCAAATTAAATCCATTCACGGGTAAAAAGAATAAGAGAGTTAGCAGGGAACCCGTGGGTGGTGTCAAACCAAGTGAGCCTAGACCAAAGCCAAAAAGTGAGAAGGGGGCAACTGATTCTGATAACTTTCTCTAAATATTTAGGAAAAATTGATATAAAGATAATTTCTCATATAAATATATATGTCTGAACCCAAACAATTGAAAACCCTACAATCTATGTCTCTTAATGCTTACAACAATTCAAAAAAACAAAAACAAATCAAGAACTGGTATAAACAATATGGAATAATTATTGAAAATGATGAACAATATAACTTCTTCAAGGCTAATCGTGCAATCATTATCAAAGCATTACCCCTCTATAACGATATCAAAAAATACTTCCCTTCGTTCTTGGACGATGGACTCCCTCCTCACTAACTTTATATTTATTTAGGAAAAAATTGATATAAAGAAAATATCTAATAGTATATATATAGATGCCTAACTCTACAATCCAAACACTCTACGACAGCGGTCATGCTCTCCTTAATCTCAAACAAGACGATAAATTACCAAAGCATTCAAAGTGGCAAAGTGACAGTGTTGATACTCTATTGATGAAATTTAATTTAGAAGATAACGGTAATGTAGGTTTAAGAATGGGTAGGAATACAATAAACAACGCCTACATTATCGGGCTTGATTTTGATATGTGTAAAAAAGATAAGAATGGTAATTATGTTGATTGTAAAAATACAAAAGACCTGTATGAAAAATATCAAAATGTAGTTGATAGTCATGATGGTATGTATCAATCATCAACAATAGGTAACTTCAATGTTATCGTAGATATAAGCAACAGTGAGAGAGCACAAAAATGTATTATGAAATTACCTAACCGTTGGACACCTGAAAATTACAATCTTGAATTATTGACATCAGCAGGAGCCCAAATGGTTATTCCACCCAGCAAGACTGCAAACAAAAAAACTGGAAAGGTTGAAGTTCCAAGAACATTCTTGAGTGAAAATACTGTTTATGTTGTAGAAGATGATAATGACCCTATTGTAGATTTTATCTGTGATTACATTAATGATAACGCTTCTAAATCAAAAAAATCATACAAATCAAAGAAAGACCAACAAATGGAAATAGAGATTGAAAATAAAGAAGAGGAGGGAACCTACATAATACATGCAAAAAATACTAAACTAACAAAAGAATTACTTTCAAAAAAACCAATCAAACTAATGGCTGATGATTATGACAGTTTTTGGAAGGTGGCTTATGCTATATATCGTATTCACGGTTATGAAGGTAAAGAATTATTCAAGACTTGGGCTAAAACAAGCAAATACGGAGCGGAGGCGGACGCTATATGGCGAGAAGAATACTGGGACAACAGCGTTCACAACTTTTTGAAGAAAGATGAAAACAAAGAAAGATACAGTATGTGGTGTGATTGGTGGTTGTTAAGTATCATCAAACATATTGATATTGATGATTACAAACTATTGTTGGCTAAATGTATCACATTCAACAATGATACTGAATATGCTGAGAACAAAGAAAGATTTGAGGATATGAACGGTGGTTTTCGTGTTTCTAAAATTGCTTACAAAGGACTTTGTTATACACTGTACAATCCTGTTACGAAAACACTTGATATTGTAGATTGGGATAAGATTAAACACGCTTCGTTGGAGGATTTTGACAAAAGTTTTTTAGAAGAATGGTATGGTGATAAAAATAAACAAAAGGTCAATGATGTCAATATGTATCCATACAAAGAAGCACCAGAGAAATGTATCAATATGTTTCAAGGATTTCCAACCAAGAAACTATTGAAAAGTAAAAAAGAAGAAGGTTGGAAACCTAATCAAGAACACATACAACATTTCAAAGATTATGTCAAACGGGTATGTGGTGGTAATGAGCCTAATGCTGAAATGTTTATAATACAATTTGTAGCACATATGATTTTACACGCAAGACCAGAAGTATGTGTTGTTATACAAGGAAAACAAGGGTGTGGTAAAGGCTCGTTTGTAAGACTTATCAAAGCACTTGTAGGCAGGTCTTACTGGATAGATGACCCACAAGGTAAAAGAGTATTTGAAAGATTCAATTCACAATTTACTGATAAAATATTAGTTTGTATTGATGAGCCTGATTGGGCTTGTATGTGTCCTCAAATGGAAAAGTTCAAAAATGCTATTACTGAACCGACTAAAACAATAGAGAAAAAGGGTATAGATGCATACGAAGTAGATAACTATACTACATACATGCTAACAACTAATCACAGAAATCTATTCAAACTGTCAAGTGATGATAGAAGGTTCTTCTTTGTTAGTATGGATAATTTTGGTGGGACACCTGATGGGAAGGGTAAATATTTTGAGGATTTTTACAAAAAGTTAGATGATGAAGAATATTTGTGTAGTGTATTATGTTACCTTCAAGACGAGTTGGATACAAAGTTCAACTTTGAGAGTCGTAAAGAAGCGTGTCTTACAACATATCACAATATACTCAAAGACAGTTTTGATGATACTGACCCCAAGAAATTTATCAAAGAATGGTTGGAGAGAGATGATTTGAATATTCTTATGGAGGTAAATGGTAAATGGGAGGAAAGACAAAGAACAGATGAGAAGTGTTTCTATGTGTTGGAAGATGAAATATACAATGATTACAAAAAGTTTTGCAATGGTTCAAAGCCAGTTGGTAAAGTAAATCTAAAACAAGAGATTAGTTTGGCTCAAGGAGGTAAATGTGAAAAACGCCCAACACTTGATGGTAGGAGAACCCAAGTTTGGTATATATCTGTAAAAGATTTGGAGAAGTTGTAGGTGTGTATTCGTGGAAAAAACTAAACATTGGTTTTCTCCAGTACAGGAATGCCAGGTCAAGGCCCAATTCCGTGGGATTTGGGATTTTTTGGAACGAACCTATCCTTCAAAAAAAAAATTTGAAAATCCCTGAAAATATAGCAAATTTGACACAAAGCTAGACAGGCACAGGAAATGGTAAGGATCCACACACACCGAATATCACAAACAAGAGCATTATCTAGCAACGTGACAGGCTGTCCAGCATTATAATACCGACATATATCATGGGTTACAAATCTAGAATATTATTATTACCATATGTAGATGAAATATTACAATACAAATTACCATATGATACAGTAAGATATATATCCACATATCTAGCAAAGTATATTTATTTTTATCCACTAGAAACTACCTACATCCTTCGGGTCAAAACAAGAAAGGAGAAACACTATACTCCTCATCTTGTTTCAAAATATTATAAACATTAATTTAGGAAAAATTGATATAAAGATATTTTCTAACCATATATTATAATATGCCAACAGCAAGCGAACTGATTGAAGAATACTTAAAAGATAATGAACAATTGAGCGAGAACAGCAAAATAAGTTATAGAAGAAATGCCGGAAAATACGGACAACTAAACATGGACATCGCAACATTTAAAGAAATGAGGAAAGTTGCGGAACAAGGAGCCACACCAAACAGCAAGGCTACTATAATAAATGTTGCGATTATCTTAACCAAAAATCGTCCGCAAATATTTACTAGATTAACTCAATATCGTGAGGAATTACGTGAGAGTATTGCCAGTGATAGAAAAAAGAAAATGATTTCCTTAAATGAGGATTTACCCAGCTATGAATCACTTATAGAAGAATTAAAAAATCAAAGTGGATTGAATTATTTAGTAAATTATTTACTAATACATAATGGTTTGAGAAATGCTGATTTAGAATTGTATTACAGTAAATCAAAAAGTCCAGATGATAACACTAAAAATTATATTTACAAAAATCCAAAAACAGGAGAGATTATATTGATTATAAATAAATACAAAACAGCAGGCACGTATGGTAAGAAAACAATAATCGTAAACAATAAAAGACTAGCAGAGGAAGTAGCAAAACTAGAATTAAAAGATGGTGATGCTCTTTTTAAATTAGATGGTAAACCAGCAACTAGTAAAACAGTAGCTCAACGTGTTCGTCGCATGACTGTAAATAAATTGAGTGAGGGCGAGGTTGCTAAAATAATCGTTAAGCACATGATAGATAACAAAAACTTTGAAGAGTTGAGGAGAATTTCTCGTTCTCGGGGAACTAGCATGGAAACTCTACTTTCTTCATACAACGTTTACGATGACAAGTAGTCATAAAACAACTTAAAGAGTATATCGTCATACATTATATGACGATATATGAAAGTAGTCGTAGAGCAAAAAAGAAATGGGTAGAAGACCACCCCGAACAGCGTCAGCAAATATTAACAAAATATAATAATTCAGAGGCAGGATATAAGGCAAGGTGGTTTTACCGTATGAGAAAGAGATATGGTATTAATAATGTAGATGAAGAACTATACGAAAGATATAAAAATGCTACTCACTGTGAAGTATGTAATAGTCAGTTTAAAAGTAATATGCATAAATGTGTAGACCACGACCACACCACAGGTGAGTTTAGATGGATTTTGTGTCGTGCTTGTAATACATCAGATGCATGGAAGAAGTATTTTGACGACAAATAACAACCAAGAAATACCGATATTCACATATTTAGGATAAATAGGTGTATTATTTTACTGAATTTTTTATCTCTCACTATATTATAATGAGTGATAAAGAGGAAAATACCGTCGTATTAGAGAAGAAACCCCGTAAAAAACCCACACTTACTCCCGAGCAAATTGAGAAAAGAAATAAAATACTTGCGGATGGAAGAGCTAAGGCTCATGCTTTGCGTAGACAAATGGAAGAAGAAAGAAAAGGCACTACTAAAGTGGAGTTAAAAGTAAATGAGGAACCAGAAGTTGAAACAGTAGTTGTTAGAAGTAAACCAAAAAAAGAAACAAAGAAAAAAAAGAAGATTGTTTATGTAGATGAGGAATCTAGTTCTAGTAGCGAAGAAGAAGTGGTTGTAAGAAGAAAAAAAGAGAAATCAAAAAAGAAAGCAAAGTCACCTGAACCACCACCACCACCACCTGCACCAGTTCCTGCTCCTGCTCCTGCTCCAAGACAACCACAACCATCAGCTGAGGAAGTAGAACGAAGACGACAAGAGCAAATAAAAAGGATGAGACAAGATGAGAAACAACAGGCATATATGAAAAGTTTATTTGGTTAATGACACTTACATTCTGCTTTGTCATCTGGAAATATGATAAGTTCATTCAAGTTTTTTCTAAAAGTTTTTGTAGGACAATTAGGTTTGAAATCAACCAAGAGGTTGCCAAACTTTTCTTTTGTAGCATGTTCGTATGCTCTCATAAATTTGTCTTCATCTACAGTACTACCCAATTCCTCACGTATTTTACTTAACTGTTTTTCCTGTTTGTTTTTAAATATCATCAGATGTGTGAGATTTTCTCTCAAACATCTTGATACACCTTGACTCATGGAATATGTTTGTGAAATTATTATAACAGCCAAACCACAAGCAGATCGTTTTGTTCCATCAGGATTTGTAAAGTCATCCTTTAGAGGAGCAATATGTCTATTTAGTGTAGCAACCTTTGTTAATCCAGAAGATTGTAAAAGAGCGGGTGAGCTTAAAACGTCATCTAAAATTAGCAAACTACGAGGTGGTTGTTCTTTTCCATATTTATACTTGGGAACAAGTAAGTTTTCTTCAAAAAAACCCATATCTATGTATCTTAACATTTCCTCGTCTGTGAATATAGTTCCTTTTTTTAAGCGTTTTATAAATTCTTCATACTCTTTTTTTCGCTCCATAAACGCCTCATATTCATCCCGATCTTGTTCTACCCTAGCAATAACTTCTGAAATACTGGATTTAGTTGGTTCAAACACATTATCTTCATCAACCATATCACCGAAATATGATTTGTTAGAAACGAATGTGGGTGTAATCATGTAGATTACATCAAATGTTTTATCTTTTTTGCATTGACGAACAAGTTTTGAAATACTGTATGATTTACCACTATTACGAACGGCACTGACATACATCAAACAAGGCTGAGAAACAGCATCTTTTGGTGTGGGGTATGCATTAGCAACTCCAGTTTTAGGATTTGTATCGTCTCCATATAAATCTAGTTTTTTTATAGTCACCTCCATATTATATTATGATTATAAAAAAATTTATACATTAGCACTCATTCTTGTGTCTAAATCTCCACCGCCATCATTTTTTCCTACAAACTTCCATTTAAAACCTTCACAGCAGTTAGATTCAATCTCGTTGGATATTCTTGCTTTGTAAATTTTGTAAGATATTACTAGACAAAGACACATGAAAGCTCCCTTGTATCCGTCATCAAAAATCCTGTCAACAATCTCCATCGCCATATATTTATACTAAATAAAAAAATATTGTGTATTAATAAATGAGTAGACCATCAATAATCAACCCAGAGAATATACCCTTTCGTCGTCAAGAATCACCTGAAATGAGACGACGAGATGTAATAGATATGGACAATATTTTACTTGCAGAAGAAGCCGTGGAACAATTGAGAATGGGTAGGGGTGCTATGACACCTAGACAAGTAGTTATGGGTGAAGGAGCAGAAGCAGAGCGTTTAGCAAATATAGCCCTAGATATTAGAGAAAGAAGACCTATTGAAGAAGTAAGATTACCTGTTTTTAGAGATTTAGAAGCAATGGGTGAGTTAGAAGAAATTAGACGTAGACGGTTTCGTCCTGAAATAAACTCATATGCATTAAGAGCGGTAGCAGTAGCAGGTGGGGCTGTTGTTGCTAAAAAAGTCTATGATAAATTCTTAAAACCAGAACCTTATCAAGCTACAGAAAGAGACCAAAAACTTCGTGATTTTTATTCAAGATTAGCAACAAAAGCGTATGGTCGTGAAGATGATGTAAAATTACCAGAAGGTGTAGAACCAGTGCAGTATGATAATTTTAATGATATGGCTAAAGTATTCAAAAAAGGTGATAGAGTATTTATTTCTTACAAAGGGACTGATACAGATAATTTAAGTGACCTCCGTGCCGATTTATCTATTTTATTTGGTGCTAGACGTTCAGACCCTAAATTTAAAAGAGCATTGAATTTATTTGATGCTGTGAGAAATGATTTCCCAACACAACAAATTACAGTCACGGGACATAGCTTGGGAGGTCAGTTAAGTCAGCACGTAGCAGGCAATCGTATCACTCATGCTTATACATTTAATGCAGGTGCTGGTCCATTACAATTAGGTGGAACACCATTGTCTACTAATTTTATTACAGGAACTGATGGTATTTCTAAACTGGTTGAGTTTCAAAAACGAGGGAAAAGCATAATACACAATCCAAAAGATACTGGTATTCTTGATACTGTAAAAGTTTTTGGAGTGCATAGTATGGATAACTTTTTACCAGCATCATCAGGTGGTTTCAATGAGGATTTAGATATTACAAACACAGACTTCTTAACACTTACAGATCAAGAACTATTTAGAAGCACAAGAGGATTAAGAAGAAGACCGGGAGGAAGACCACGAGGACAGTTTAGAGAACCAGCAGTAGGAGATACAGATTTTTTTTTTGATCCAGAAGAAATGGTTAGAGCAGATTTAGGATTGTTTGATAATGAAGACGAAGACGAAGATGTGTTTATAGAAAAAGAAATAGATAATGTATCACCTGATAAAAATATACAAAGAGAAGATCTAGTAACTAAAAATATCTTTGTTGGAAACACAAGGACAAAGCCATTCGTTCCAATGAATGCCATAGATAAAGATAACTCTGGTATGGTCAATTTAAGTGAATTAAAAAATTATTTGAAAAATTTATACAGCAATGAAGAGATAGAAAAGATATTTAAATTTTTAGATAAAGATGGGAATGGACAATTAAGTGCCGAGGAGTTGGCATTCATAACTAATTATCTTAATTAGCGTCCTTCACCTTTGAATGGCGTTTTAAGCTGTGCATTGAAGTTTGATGGTTGACGTAAAATGGGTTGATTGATTGATTCAATCATTCCCTGAGTGTGTGCAAGTCCAATATTCTTTTCACGCCCTCCACGAGGTTGAGGAAAAGTCCCGTTAAATAATGGTAATACATCAGGGTTCTTAGTTCTTGCTAAAACGATACCAACCGATTTGTTTACACCGACACATGGTTTCTCGGTATCGGCTATGTTATAAGGTGCTAAACTTGCAAAAGGTGATACGGGCTTAGAATCTTTGTCTAAATCAGGAAGGATACGGGCAGTGATTTCATGATCCTCAAAACCACCATATCCATAACGAGGAATGTGGGAAGCAAAAGGATTTGCTTGTGGTCCCACGCCACGACGAACTACACCAGCAGATGCTTCATTTCCAGTAGGTACAAGAGTTTTAATCATATTATAATATGTTAAAAGAAAAAAATATTATAACATATTATAAATGAAAGTATTAACTGAAGAGGAGCATGAAAAGAATTGCTTTCAATTTAAACCTATTCCATTGACTGCGAGAGATAGAATATTACAACCCACTGGCACTTCCAGAAGTGTTCTAACAAATACTAGATCTACATTTGTTCCAATATCTGCCCCAGCGAGTGTAATAGATTTAGCCTTATCTCAAGAACAATTGATGGGTTCATCAAGAAAAGCATACATGGTTGGATACAGAAGTGTGATAGAAGCCATACCAGAAAAACAATTTGAAGCATTTGAAGAAGAGCAAGTAGAAGAACAAGCGGATATACCTGACGATGCCACTATTGCTGAAACTGTTGAAACGGATACAAGGGTATTTCCTCAAGAACAAGATCTAGAGGGTTTCAGTGTAACAGTAAAACGTAAAAAAATAAGACCAAAACTCAAAATATTAGAAAAAATAGTAGAGAAGGGTGAAGCAGATCCAAGAGTAAAACAATCACTAGATATATTGAAAGCACAAGAAAAGGGTTTAACAAATCTAGAAAGAAGAAGAGGAAGACCAAGTGCCAAACCAGATGCGGAAGCGATTGAAGATGAAAGACCAAGATTGCGTGGTCGTCCTAAAAAGGATCCTTTAGCAGATATAGCAGAAGGTAAATAATTTAGTAAAAAATATATATTTTTTTTCTAACAAAAATATATATATGGACGCAGATTCAGTAACCGAACTAATCAAAAATAAAAATATTAGTGAAGAAGGATTAAAATACGTTGATGAGGAAACGGGTGAAGAGAAGCTAATCCCTCGTTGTGATGAACAAGGCAAAAATGATTACAAATACACATTACAACAGATGGCAAGAAAAAAACAATTACAGTTGGATTGTGCCAAAGCCTATCCCGATATGGACAAGACGATGTTGGAGTGGATTATTGATTGGTATTTAAATCACCCAGACGAGGCAGAAGCATACATGAGAAAAGATAAAAAATTCATGAGAAATATAGTAGAAGAATAAAATAAAATATATACAGACTATATATTATGCAATCAACGACACAGGAGAGTGCTTTTAGTCAATTAGTATTTGTAAACACAGAGGCAGGTTTTGGGACAGCAGGTGGCAATCAAATTGATAGATTTAAGATAAATTTCAATACACAACCATTTGAGGCAAATGATGATTCAATGTTAAGAGTCAGTGTTATTCAAGCTCATGTGGCGAGAAACTGGTATGATGTGCATCAACAGAACAATAAAATAAGATTTTTTAACACAGCAGGAGCATCACACGCCCAAGCAACAGATGCTATCTTAGAGGTTCCAACAGCAGATTATCCTAATTACAAAACACTTGTTGAAGCGTGGGCGACTTCTATAAAAACACATTTAGATGCAAATTATTTTGGTTCTGGTGCTGTAACTATAAGCGACACAACAGTTGCGTATGTTGCACGATCATTAGGCTCAGCAGGCTCAAGTGTTCCAGATGCGGGAACAGAAGTTAATTTAAGAAAATTTACTATGAAATTTACAAGAAGTGGTAGTAATACATTTGATTCATTACCAGTTATTCAGTGTTTAAATATACCAGGATCAGGTGATTACACTTTAACAGGTTCAACCACACCACTAACCCTCGCAGAGCATTTCAATGACTCTTATATTTTACTAGGAGGTAAAAGAATTGAAACGTTTGAACAAACACCTACAGTATCATCATTTAATGTTGAAACAGCGAATACTAATCATGAATTAATAATAACGGGTTATTACTTAATTCCACCACAAGTATACACCATTGACAATCTTTATTTATCGTGTGAGATAGCCGATAATCAAGCCACAAATAATATAGTGGATGCACAGGAAGAACATAGACATGAAGCAACGCATAGCACTATTTTAGCAAAAATACCTAGAATCGGAGAACCAGGGCGATCAGGTTCTGGACCAAACAATCAATGCTACAAACTATATGAAAACAACAATGCTTTTTATTTTACAAATGTTACTAGCAACTTCTTGAATAGTTTAATATTTAAAGTCACAGACCATCGTGGAAGACCATTACCTGTAATTGAAGGGAGTGATGTAGATGGAAATGTATTTTTAGATATGACACTAAAAGTAGAAAAGATACAAATGCCACCAACAGCAAATTTATTGAACACGGGACAACCGATGCGAAAGCCAGGTCAGTTAAACCCCGCATTCAACATAGTAGGAACGGCACAGAATGACCCGATGAATTTGTTTTAGGTATATTATAATATTTTTTTCTTTCAAGATATTATAATAATGGAAATGTCAAGTGTCCCTGCCTGTCTCTCATACGCACTTAACAAAGTTAATGGCGTCAGCGTAAATACTTTTAACATCAACTCTTTAAGCGAATCTGATGTCGGGTCCAACTCAATCATAAGATTCTTTTTACCATCTGCTGGTTTATGTGATATGAAAACTCTAAAACTAAACTTCAGTGTTCTTGGAGCTCCAGCGTCTTCGGGTCTTCGCTTCCCTGCTGGTATCAAACATCTTATTTCTAAAGTTGAAGTCATGGTAGGCTCAACTGTTATCGCACAAGGCAACAATTTTTTCGGTTTACAAGAAGATTTAAAAGCCATTGTCTCAGGTAAAAATGTTCCAAGAGATTCGGAACACGGTGAGATGGCTACTCGGTTTGATTACATGGGTCTCAACATAGGAAGTGCTAATGATTCGGAAGAATACTCACAGGGATTAGCCACAACTGGACCAGTGTACAATTGTGATTTAGGAGATATTTGCGAAGTTTCGCCTCGCATAATCCCCCTTGATTTATTAGGTCAGGTAGAGATCGTTATCTACACTGCCAGTTCCACTGTGTTATCACGTGTAAAAGGTCCCGATCTTTTAGGTGGAAGCAACCCTATGACAACCGTAGCGTCGTCGGGAAGTGCTGTTGATTTCACTATCAAGAATGCTACTCTTGTTGCAAATATGTATGCTTTAGAAGAATCTGCTTACAGCATGGCTATTGCTTCAAGAATCAGGGATCAAGGTGCTATTGAAATGTATATCCCACAACACATTGCTTACCAGCAACCATTTTCGGGTGATGCTAGAATCGGTGTAAGTGCTATGTGCATCAACAGACTTCATGCTGTATTTAGACGCAATAATGGAAGCTATGATTACCAAGCACAAGGTCCCGCTGTAACTGTAGCAGGATATGCGAGTAATACCACTACTACAAACGCTCAATATGGTTGGCTTGGTGCTGGTTTTGAGAATAAGGGAGGTCTAGGTCAATTTAGAGGATTAGTCCAGCACTACTCTGCACCCACACTTAACCCTGGCTATAATGACGCACAATCTGCTGGTATGAACTATGGTGCTACTGATGTCACAGATAGTTTAAGACTTCAATTCAAAGTCAACTCTGCTGGTTGCCCTCAATTCCAAGCGAATCAATCGCAGTGGAATTCTTTAACAAAATGGGCTAATAACACAGAGAAGTTAAGTGTTCAAAGTCAAATAGAATATTTACACAATAAATTCGTAATTTCTTATCCACTCAATTTACCCACAAATGAGTTTGAACGCCCCACTTTATCGGGCTTAGATACAAGATCATCATCTAGTGAAATTAGTTTGGTAGGAAGTGGAAATGTAGATACAACTAACTACGATGTATTGCTTTTAGCAGAACTAGGAACAATTCTTAAAGTGGGTGCTGGTCGTTCTTTAGAATTATTAAACTAGATTAAATAATTAGTATGTTATAATATTTTTTTCTTTAAAGATATTATAATATGGAAATGTCAAGTGTCCCTTCTGCTCTTTCATACGCACTCAACAGAGTTAATGGAGTTTCGGTGAACTCATTCCAGATAAATTCCACATCTGCCTCATCTGTTTTAGCGAATTCGCAAATTCGTTTTTTACTTCCCACAAGCGGAATGCTTGATTTCAAAACACTTCGCTTACACTTTGCTGTAGAACTAACTGAAGGTGGCACCAACAGTGGTGCCCGTCTTCCCTCTGGTATCAAACATCTTTTCAACAGAGTTCAAGTACAAGTTGGTGGCGTTACCGTTGCTCAAGGAACCAACTTTTTTGGTGTCCAAGAAGATGCTATTTCTATTGTAAGTGACAAACCACCTAGCCTTGTCTCGGAACACGGAGAGATGGTTACTGAATATGACTACGCTGGAACACACATCACTGCTTCTAACACCGCTGGTAGCGAGAAATATTCGCAGGGTTTAGGCAAAAACAGCACTCTTTTCTCAATTGACTTAGGCGATGTTGCCAAAATTAGCCCTCGCATTGTCCCACTTGACCTCATGGGACAAGTAGAAGTTATTTTCTACACTGCCCCCAACAGCGTCTTATCTGCTGTTAAAGGAAAAGACCCCACTGGTTCCACTGACGCTATGACTGTAAGCAACACCACATCAACAGCCAACACTTACACCATCACAAAAGCATCGCTTGTTGCTAACATGTATTCGCTTGAAGATGGAGCATTTTCAATGGCGGTTGCTTCTCGCATTCGTGATACGGGTTTTGTTGAAATGTGCTTCCCTCAACATCTTGCCTTTAGCCAAGCGTGGAATGGCTCTGCTCGTTTCGCTCTCTCGGCAATGTCTCTTAACAAACTTCATGCCTTATGGCGTCGCAACACAGGCACATACGCTTTTGCGACACAAGGTGGTGCTATCCCAGTAGCGGGAAGTGCTACTAAAGCACTTGATGATGGACCTAGATACCCATGGCAAGGTGCTATTGGTGCTGAAAAAGGATCTGCTCGTTTCAGAGGACGTGTTCAACACTTCTCGGCACCAACACTTCACCCTGGTAATGCTGATTCGGTTGAAGATGGCACTGCTTTAGATTATGGTGCGAGTGATGTCACTGAACCACTCAAGCTTCAATACAAGATCAACTCGGCACAAGTTCCCAACTTCCAAGCGAATCAATCGCAGTGGGCGGAACTCACCAAATGGGCTAACAATGTTGACAAACTTGATTGTGCTTCAACTGTTGAATATCTTTTCAACAAATTCGTTATCTCGTATCCTCTTGAATTACCTCACAATGCTGGCGAACCCAAGACCATTTCTGGTCTTGACACTCGTGCCACCTCTACTTTCATCACACTAGAAGGCACGGGCAATGTCAATGTTGCTTCGCAATACGATGTTCTCATCCTTGCTGAAGTATCCACATTAGTTCGTGTTGGTGCTGGCAAATCGCTTGAAGTCTTAATGTAAATAGTTTAGGATATATTATAAATATTTTTTCTATAAAGAATATATATAATATGGAAATGAGTGGTGTGCCAATCGCTTTATCATACGCAATCAATCAGGTATCAAACACATCTGTTTCATCAATCAAAGTGCAACCGACATCAAGCACAACATCGGGACCAAATTCAAAAATAGTCTTTCGTGTTCCTTCCACAGGTATGTTAGATTTTAAAACACTTAGATTTGCATTTAGTGCTGAAGGATTAGATGGAACTGGTGCGGGGAATGCTGGTCGTGGTGGTTTACGTTTCCCAGCGGGTGTCAAACATCTTTTTAGCAGAGTAGTTGTAAAATGTGGTGGCATTACAATTTTAGATGGAAACAATTTCTTTGGGGTTCAGGAAGATGCTATATCTATTGTAACAAACAACCCACCAGATCGTGTTACTGAACACGGAGATATAATCAAAGATTATGATGTTATGGGTGGTCACATATCTGGAACAACTAAAGACATATCAGGCTCGGAGATTTATGATGAGGGCTTGGGTAAGGTAAGTGCCATATTCTCGTGTGATCTTGGAGATATTTGCAGAATAAATCCAAGAATCATTCCACTTGATATTTTGGGTGAATTAGAGATAGAGATTACAACATCACCAACCAATTGCTTATCTGCGGTTGCTGGTGCTAATTTAGCGGGTTCAAGTGCCGATAGTATGACAATATCAAATGGTAATGCTTTGAGTGCTAATAACTCATACAAGTTATCTAATATGACATTGAATATGAATTTGTATACATTAGGAGAGGGTGCTTATAGCATGGCTGTTGTAAGTCGTATAAAAGATAATGGTTCAGTAGAATTATGTTATCCAAATCATTTAGCTTTCAGCAAAGCGTGGAGTGGAGAAAGCACATTTTCTGTAAGTAGCATATCATTAAATAAATTACATTGTTTGTTTAGAAGGTCGTCGGGTAATTACAGTTTCAAAACTATTGGAGGTTGTTTACCAGTAGCGGGTGGAGCAAAGGTAGGAGGGTCAACGGGTGCACAATATAATTGGTTAGGTGCTTACAATCGCACTGACCCAAGTGGTGTAAATCAAACATCGGGTGTTGCTCGTTTCAGAGGGCGTGTTCAACATTTCAGTTGCCCTACTTCAATCCCTGGCCCTGATGCTGATATAGAAGTAGGACAGGCTACGAATTATGATCAAAATGGAATCTTAGAAGGTTTCAGAATGCAATACAAGATAAACAATTGTTTAGTTCCACAACAAGAATACAACCAGAGTGAATGGCATGATATTACGAAGTGGGCAAACAATGTAGAGAAGTTAGATTGTGATAATCAATTAGAATGGTTATTCAATAAATTTGTTTGCAGTTATCCTCTTGAATTACCTCACAACAAGTGGGAACCCAAGACTATATCAGGATTGAATACACAGGGAGTTGGAACAGTAATTCAATTAAATACACGTGGTAATGTATCGGTAGATAGATCGTACGAGTGTTTAGTTTTAGCGGAAGTAACACAGATATTGAGAGTCGGTCAGAATGCACAAATTGAATTATTAGTTTAGTATATTTTAGTCAAAAAAAAATATGACAAAAATATATAATGAATAGTAAGATAGAGAAGCGCCTACATGATTTAGGCATATGGTATCGTGAAGAGTATGATGGTAGTATGAATAGGCTAGTTATATATCCAGAATGTAAATACAGAAGAGACACAGCATATTTTGAGTGTCCATTTTGTGTAAATAAATATAAACTGAATGGTAATCCATACAAGTATGCGAAGCCAGTAATACACACGCATGGTCGTGGTGATAATTGGGGTGAGAGGTCACCGCACTGTAGCACACAGGCTAGGGATCAATATGGATTGAAGTGTTATAGTTTTCACATACTCCGTCCAAATTTTACACTGTCGTTCAAGTAAACCGCCTGTTTATTCTCTACAGTGCAATCAGGACACACCCTCACACACTCGTGATCCCAACCCTCACCAACTTTTTTACCACAACCACCATCGCAGTAATATGGTGGATTTGTCATAGTGTTATAATCTTCCTCGTCGTCAGTGATCTGCGAAAGGTTGTTCGTGTTAGCAGTCATGTTGGTTAGAGTTATAATTAATTTATGCAGACAATTCAGGTTCAATTTTTTCTATAATGTAGTTGAGAAAGTATTTGGATGTCTAGGTCAGGTCGTGATTCTTAGGGTTGAGAGATT
>VMHT01187026.1_pt1 | contig 16005 bp, 16 predicted proteins | sample 4693611 | NCBI WGS metagenome assembly VMHT01 (sample SAMN12280063, study PRJNA550983) | marine metagenome | isolation source: seawater sampled from same location over 5 years 0.02-0.2 micron viral filtrate | place: USA: collected off the coast of southern California halfway between the port... ... | reverse complement strand
GTGGTTTCCGACGAAGAGGAGGAAGAGGAAGAGACTGAGACCGAGAACAAACCTCCGACCAAGCGTGCACGAACTACTTCTCCTCCAAGATTCACTCTACCTGCCAAAGTCATTCAGATGGATGACAGTCCGATCAAAACAAACACCGCGATCTTCGAGATCATCCACTTCCAAGGCAAATCACTCGTCATTGAGTTTACTTCTTACGATGAAAGGCGCAAAATCATCGCGCAACTTGCATCAGAGGTCCTACACAACACTCCAAGCACCCCGAGATCTCTCGACAACAGTTTTATGGATGCATTTTCCTCCCCTACTCCTACACAGGTAGAACAACTGCACAAAGAGCAGATCCAACTAACTTCGACTTGCAAACACCTAACTTACGGGTGCGAGCATCGAATTGGGTGCGGATTAGACCACTGTAACTGTAACAATCGCTTTTTTGGCAGGATACCGCTGCATCTAGCAGTAACTGACTTCCCGAAAAGACTCAATAAGCGAACTAAGCGCAAAAATAGATCTAAAAGATAAAACATCTAATACGACCTAAAAACTGAAAAATTAGCATAAAAATCTCTACCTAACTGTATATCTAAATCTGTAGAATGTCTTCTCCTAATCCTGAAACAAAAACAATAACAATAGATCCGAAAATAAGAAGACAAGTTATTAAAAACGTGTTGGGGGTTGCAAAAGACAACGAGGATAAGACGAATTTTGATCGTCGAAAAAAACCATCATCACCAAATTTCAGCAACAGAGTTGCAAATGCTTTGACTAAGCAGATTAATAGTGATGATGAAAATTATTTCGAAAAAGCGTTGGCAATTAGAACATACATTAAGAGTCGAGAGTATAATCAAGAATTTATAGACGTCAGAGATAACGATAGTGTCTATAGTCCTAACCCTAACCCTAACACTAACCCTCCTAACCCTAACGAAGACTCCCCTGCAGTAGAACCAAAAAATCTTACCAAAGACTTTGCTGGTGCTGGTGCTGGTGCTAAAACACCTGCTACAAATGTAATACCGGAAGATAGTTATTCAAATATGTCAAATGAGGACCTAGAGAAATCATTATCCAATTTTATCAAGGAAAGAAATACAATAGAAGATACAATTGTAAATTCTCCAAAAAGGTCAGATAGGAAACGATTAAAACGTGCCGCAAATCAGTTGACAGAAGAAATCATGCTTATAAAAACTCAACAACAAAAGCGTACACCACAAACAACACCACAAACTCCACTGGAAAGTAGGTTAGAAAATATTCCATCATATCCTGTAAAAAGCGGAGATATTGATTCAGAAACAGGAAGTGAAACAGGAAGTGAAACAGGAAGTGTATATAGTGATGCAAGGAACTCAGAAACATCAAGTGTATATAGTGATGCAAGAGATATACCTCCAAGACCAACTCGACCACCACCACCAGTACCATTTGGTAGAAAACAAGGTACAATAACAGCACTACCGGATGAAGCAGCACGACCGCTTCAGCAGACTATGGGGAATCACCTTACACCAGCAGCAGCACCAGCACCCTCACCACTATCGGATAATACCAATACTGCCCTAGCTGCAGCAAATGTAGTACGACCAGATACAGTAACCCAACCAAAGGACGACACGGAGGACAAGGGAGGAGCAATGGGTGTACTTGGTAGTGTCGTTAAAGGTGCAGCAAGTGCCGTAATGCAAATAGGTAAAGGCGCTGCTAAAGGAGTGGTAGAGACAGCAAAAGTGGCAGGATCTGCCGCTGTTGGAGCAAGTGTTGCTGCTGCAGTAACACCTATTGCCGGACCCACGGCGGGTTTAGCTGCTGGTACAGGTGCTGCTATAGAAACTAAAAAGATTGGTGATAGCGCGACAAATACTATGTTTGGAAGTGAAGAGGAGAAGGAAGAGGAGAAGGAAGAGGAAAATGAGACAGTTGCAGTTGGTGAAACCACTCCAGAACCACCATTTTATACTGAAGTACTAAGGACTGATTTGGCGGCAACGCGCGCTCAGATGGCAGCACTTGGCGCTGGTATACGCGCTGATACGGCAGCAAGAGGTGCTGATGAGGCTAAAGAGGCAGCAAAAGATACCGTAGTTTCAACAGCTGCTGCACCAGTAGAACCAGAATTTCGAGGTGAAGGTATGAACATTGCTGACATGATGGCAAATCGAGACATGATGCACCCGTCCAACTTTCCAAGCGCCAGTCAGTTGTCCACACAGATGCAACTCGCCAGCGATTCTGTAATGATGGAAAAGGAAATACTAGCACGCAACAGAAAGAGCAGAGCACAACTCATGGAGGAAATTATGGCAATGCACAAAGTATATGATAGTTTCATCCCATTCTTTACATCCGCTGCACACAAGAAGGCAATGCAACGTGCTTTCCAGATAGATGATATCAAAATGATGCGTGCTGTACACGAGGAGATGACCAATAAGATCAGAGAATACTTTACTGCACCTAATTTGAAGGTTGGAGTGATTATTGCTGCGGATAAAGTGATTAATGGATACGCTGGCGGTCGTGGCGGCGGTGGCGGTGGCGGTGGAAGTAGTACATACAATGTTGGACAGTTTGGTAACCCTATATCTGGGCAACACAAACCCTCTGCTGGTAATCATGCTACTAAACTACAGGTCATGCGTGGCGGTATCAACAGCAAATCTATTCTGACTGATCGTATACCCAAGATTGATGACATTGACTATTCGCGCAGACGAGTGCGTATGCCGTCCTTCAATCCGCGTCCAGACCACCCATTCCCACACCTTGTATTCGATAATATTGATGATTGCCAGATTGCGCAAGGACACGGTGGGATTGTGCTTAAAACTGGAAAAAATCTTCTTACGCAAGATTAAATGCCGCTCTTACACTTTCAGTTGCACAAAGCAGATCAGACTATACAGTTGAATCAGTCTGTACCACCACAAAATATTCGTTTAAAAGCAATGCATGTAGCACACCACGAAAACTTTGCTGGTAAAGGGTTTTATGTAGATCTTAGTCGCTTACTAAACGTCTCGCAAGAGATCAACGCTGCTACCATCCGTGGTGGTACTCCACACCTATACATACCTGCTGTCAAGGGTGGTGAGTCAGACTTCTACCAGATGGACGTCGGATTGGCGTGTGATGCGCTTGAAACCGATTCACAACTCATCATAAAAACCTATGTACTCGGTGCAAATGAAGATCGGTTCGATTTGGCAACCTATGGCAATGGAGTCACAGAAGTAAGAGAAATTAACTTATACTTCGAGTATGATCATGTAACTGAACATTAAATAATGTATAGACATTGAAAAAGTAAAGTTAAAGTTAAAAGTCCAACCCAAGAAAATGTTTTTTTTCTATATAGCATTTTTATTTTTTAATTTTTGTTTCTGAGATTTTTTTTTATTTTACAATGTGGACTTATAACTTTAACTTTTCGTATGATACTCTCAATTTATTATACAACAATTGTATAATGACAGATTTTAGATATTCCGCATACGACATTCACAACTGCGTTATACAAGCAGAAACTAGTGTTTTAAAGCATAAGAATGCACCACATCTCGGTGATAGATATTGTATTGTTCTGTACAACAAAAATCTTAACTATGTTGGCTCTCAAGCATGCACCCGCTCCAACAATATTTTAAACTCGCCTAAGGTTGCAACACATTTTTTGCCTGTACAAGACAATGACACAGTGCATACAAATCGTTTGAACTTTGTACATCAATTGAAGAAGACTCGATTTTTACAAGATCGTGGAACTGTTGGCAAACCACACTCGAAGTATGGCGATAACTATGGCTACTTTATCTCGTTTGGGATCACTGCCACACGCAAGCGTCGCGCAGATCGTGTGACACGCAAGGCAGACAATGCTAACAATGCAAAGTATTCTCTTCTCTACCAACTCTTTCAGCAGTACATCAACACTTTGCATCCTAACATTTTTGGTGAAAACGGAATGTATCACGCGTGTATCATTGCCAAAAACAGTATGTGTGAGTGGCACACTGACACGCACAATATTGGACATGCTGCGCTGACCTGTGTAGGAGACTACGTCGATGGCGCGTTCCTTATAGAGGACACATGATCGTATTTATTATCTGTACACCTTTTAAAGATGGAGCATTACAACACTGCCACACATTTCAAGTACAACGGATTTTTTGCAATTAAGCGTCGGCAGAACAATCATGTGCATGAAGATTTCTTACAGCGTGGCAACATTCCAAAATTTAACGGAGAATTAATTGTCAAAGCGATACATGCACCTGCAGGAAAGTTTATAACCCGGGTTGCCACAGACGGACGTATAAATAATACACCCGTTCTACAATTTGCGAGAAAAGTGTTTCCGGTGCGCGCCTACATGGTGTTTGAAGTAGGATTTCGAACATTTAGCAATCAGTTGTTTTCTCGGGCGTGGTTTACTGAACAAGGCAGTGGCACTTTAAATTTGTTTATGGTGTTGCGTGTGCAAAATGCACAAGGGCGCTTTAGTGCAGTGTCAAACATTTTTCGAATTGAATGCTCTTACAATATACGAACTAATCAGTATATATGGAAACGTCGACGTGTCTTACCCCCACACGATACCTTGCGTTCACTAGGTGTACCTTTGCATGACAGGAGTATGTTAGCGCCAGCACCAGCACCTGCGCCAGCACCAGCACCAGCGCCAGCACCTGCACCTGCACCTGCACCTGCACCTGCACCTGCACCTGCACCTGCACCTGCACCAGCACCAGATTCACCCGAATTTGAAGAAGTAGAACCTGAGTCACAATCACCAACAGCAGAGGCAGCACCAGCACCTGCAATCCCTCCACCTTCACTTCAAGATACCCTCAACAAGGTGTTGAACACTAACCCTCCTTTAGAAAATGATATGAATTATCAAGTGCCTCAAATTCGACGTGACATAAATTATTTTGAAAAGCAGGATGGAAGGAATTGTGCTGCACATGCCGTTAACAATTGCATTGGACAAACAATAGTAGATTGTAAAAATGGTTGGACAGATTTAGATGATGGCGGTATTTTGGATAAATTACAAAATAATGCGTTGATAGAAGCACGTCAGATATTCGATGCTGATGCACTTCGTACTGAAATGCAATCTTTTCAGTTTTCACCCAAGGAAGACATAGTGTATGGATTCGTAATTAATGTTTACAAAGAGGGTGCAAGGGACACACATTGGGTGTGTGTGCGAGTGATACAGCAAAAAAATAGAGTCTTGTTTGCTTTTATTGATTCTTTAAACGAAGATTCTAAAAACAAAGCAGGTGTGCCCCCATACGTATATGGGGAACTAGATGTAAGTTTGCTTTTTGAAGCAATGTTACATTTTGACATGGAATTTTATAAGAAAAAACCAAACAAATTCAAACCAAAGGTTAAAAAAACAAAGACATACGCTTCAATAATTCTTTTACAGCACAAACCCTCAAAACGAAAACTCACTGAAGGGTTGATGCCCCCTGTATCGGAGACTCCACCGCAACCTCTTGACCGTTATTACTATTTTGAACGTCAAACAGGTGGCACGTTGTGTGCAAAGTATGCTATCAACAACATGTTTGGCGAACGTATAATTAATACTTGTGATTTGACACAAGTTGCTGGATTAGTGAATGGACGACGACGAGATACAAACTGGTCAAATCTAGATGTTCTAAACGTGTTTTCAGAAAATACACAATTAAAGAATTACACGTTAAAACCTTTAGGACGTGGAGATGAACTCTATGAACCACGACTAGAGTATGTATTGAAGCATTCAGAGCACGTAAAGGGGTTTCTAATGTTAATTCCTGGAGGTACACGAGGTTCTGGTCATTGGACTTGTATCCGAGTGTATGAGGATGAAATGGTTTACATCGATTCTTTGGATGCAAATTTCGAGAACAGGCCATATTTTGAAAATCAATACAAAGCATTTAATGCAGATGCCAGATCAACACTGTTAAGCATGTTTAAAAAACCACAAAATGAGAAAGTAGAGATTTATGTTGTGTTTAATAATTCTACTTTAAATTTTAACCAAAAAGAGTTTGCTGGAAATCGAGAGACGATAAGTTTGTTTCCGAGTGCTGCAGCACAAATTAATATTAACGAATTAATTACAAAATTTAACGACCATTTACAACGCCGTAGATACGAAGATGCCTATATAATTTATTACCGTGTGCTAAACAATCAGTATAAATTGAACACAGATGAGTACGAGTACTTTAAAAAAGAGGCAGAGAAAATTAGAATACCGATTCTTACTCGTTCAAAATCGTCGAAGGGTGAAATTCGGATTAACGTAGACACTTTTCCGTTGATAAAATTTTATAAAGTGGAAAACAATAATGTTGACATAAATATTCCAAAAACAGTTTTATCGAAACGTGCTTTAGAATCCTTTCTACAGAATATTAACAATGACAAATTATACAATAAGTATACAGAATTAAGCGACACAAAAATTTCACTCTACATTACCGAAATAATAGAACTTGATGATGAAGAAGAAAAAGAAGAAATGATTGAGGCACCAGCACCTGAACCAATTTTTGAACCGGATGAACTTCCTGCGCCAGTAGATGAACCTGCAGTGGACCCTCCCGCTCCACTACAAAAAGCACAGCGTTGCAGAGGCAAAACTAAAAAGGGTTTGCAGTGCAAGAACAAAACCTTTACTATGGCATTTAACGAACCACGATGCCACTTACACAATACACGAAACATGGCGCTCAGAAGTAAGAAAAAAAAATCAAAGAGTAAAAGATAATGAGCAGCAGTCCGGTGCCAAGATCAATCACTAAGTCAGATGACGGAGCCGTCATCATCAAAGGCAAATCTGCCTCTGACCGCTTTGATGGTGTTGAAAAAGATTGCAAAAAAGCGGCGGATAAAATGCCCTCCACTCTTGGAGTAGGGTTAGTTGCCAACGCTTTTCTAGGACCTTTTGCAGGACTTGCCTTGGCAGGCACACTTTCACAAACGAAGGGTAAAATTGTGGATCAGGCATGCAACGAAGAGCGTACATATGTAGATAACGATAATTTGCTGCCGGAACATCAGGAGGCATTTATTTTTGCACGTGAGTCGTACTTCGATGCAGATCGGCGCAACAATGTCGGTGATTTTGAATATGATCGGACCATGTCAAACGTGAACACCGCAGTGTGGCACAACCACAAAACCAAGCAAACCCACATCTCCCACCGTGGTTCTGTGACTGCATACGATTGGGGGGTGTCTGATGTGCAAATTGCCACTGGTATGGAAAAGTACGGTACTCGATTTCAAGATGCGGTGACGCAGAGTCAAGCAGCGCACGATAAATACAACTATAACCTTGTCGTCTCTGGACACAGTTTAGGTGGCACGTTAGCAAACTATGTGACCGAAAACCTTGGCAATAACAGTTGGTTTGACCACACCACAACATACAACTTGGGTACTTCACCGTTTGGAAGCACGTCCAAGCATACTGATGTTACAAAGGACAAAATTGTGCACGTGCGACAGAGCGCTGACGGAGTGTCTCTTCAACCCACTCAGGGAGGTAAAGTATTTGTGTACAAAAACACAGAAAGTGCTATTAGTGCACATACTTTGGAAACATTCAAAAACTCAAGTTATGACGAGCATGTTGCCAATGCAACGTTTAAAGATCCAAAATGGGTGTCACAGAAGAATGCTGAAGAAACTGTTAACGCACTACATGATTGGAGAGAGCAGAGAGAAGGCACCAGACGGAAAGTGCGCGACGAAAACAGTAATGCATATACTTGTACCACCAAATCTCCATATAAATGTCAGTTAACGAATGTAACAGAAGATTTCCGAAACGAATTATCGTCTGGAGCACAATCTATTCTAGACGAAATAGAGTCACACGATACGTCGGTGACGTCTACAAACACTATGTTACCCTCTGAAATAATAAACAGAGTGTATGATGTAGATGTGCCCACAAACGAAGAGTTTCCTGACAATATTGCAGCAATAGAAGAAATTGATATTACAGAGTTTAATCCACCTGCGCTTGGGCAAGCAGTGCACACAAAAGAGTTTACAAAAGACTCTGCAGAAGACAATGCAGAAGACAATGCAAAACAGTTTGCAGAAGACAATGCAGAAGACAATGCAGAAGACAATGCAGAAGACAATGCAAAACAGTTTGCAAAACAGAATGCACAAAGTTTTGTACAGCACAATAATGTACACAATCCGTTCAATCACAGAGTTTCCCGTCCTTCCAAACGTAATTTTCACAATCCTATCATATATTCTGAAAATTTAGACCATCTTGCACGGGAGGAACATGCTGATGTGGGAGATCCTCTTGAAAACTCTTTGTGTGACGCAGTGCTATCACAACCAAAATACAGAATCATTGGATATGTAGTTTATCACGAAACTGCTGCGTCTGCGTACGAAAATCATCTCGTCACATTTTCCTAAATTTTTTTCTGTTATCATATATACAAATGGCATCCGCACTTATTCAGTCTAACGCCCAGTCGGCACTCATCTCTACACTTAACTCTGCTTCTGCTGCATTGGTTAACCCTTTTGAATATTCTATCTCCAAACGCATTCCCTCGCACGGATGCCAGTGGATCAGACTGCAACCGGTCAATAGTGGACACACGAAACCGTCCGACACCCTTCACTTCGATCTTATCCACATGGGTTTTACTCGCTCCGCGACGTTGAAACTTGATGTGTCTTTGCCTTCCACCGGTAGTAATGTGTTGAAGTTGATGGGCACGCGCCTTGGTTTCCTGCAACTCATCGACCGTATCGATATCTCGTCGTCGTCTCGGCGTATTTTGTCCATGACGCAAGACGCTATCATGTGCGCCATTTCGGACTTACCTTATGAGCAGCGAATGGCGGTCGAAAAAGGTTTGTATATGGGTCGTGGTGCCAACATTGGACGTCTTGGTGGTTCAGAAGAAAGTTACAGCACTGGAACATTTGAAGCAAATGCGGAAAATCCTGTAGAAGTTTATCTACCACTTCTTTTCTCCGTCTTCGACAGTTGCAACCTTGCACTTGCTACAGGATTTACGGAACCAATTCGTGTATCTGTTCGCTTTGCAGATGGTTTTGATTTTGTCAAGTGTGTGAATGTTGGTGTCTTTGAACCTGTTGGAGGTGCAGCAGATGGCAATGGCAGAGAACCAACAGAAGCTGCAGATGATCAAAGTACTACAAATTCTGGTCGATCGCTTATTGTACGTGAAAATGCTGCCACGAGTAGTACCACGGTGAATGCATTCGCCTTAAATAATGTTAATGCAGCAAAAATGTTAGGTTGTGATTTGACGACTGCTGCTGCAGCAAAAGTAGCTGTTTTGAAAGGAGAACTTATTCTAGAACAGCGTTTGCTCCCCAATGAATTGGAAGACGCCACCATTGCTAAGAATTACGGTTCTGGACCCCTTAGTCAGTTAGTGTACGATTATGAACAGGAGAGTGTTACCAGTACCCTTATCGATGCATCGCAACGTGGTGTAACTCTTTCACACGAAATTAAGAGCACTTCCGTAGTAACTGACATATATGTGTTTGTGACATACCCTCGCAAAGATTTTTTGACTACGAGTTTGGGTATGGATCCGACAAAACTCGGTAGTCAGAGTAATGTGTTTGATGCACAGACATATTCCGATTTAGATTCGCCTATTGAAATTCGCAATATTACTCTCAAAGCGAGTGGGCAAGTCATTTATGACAAGATCCCTGCGAAGTATCTTGGCATCTACGGCAGGCGTACGCTCAAAGACGGATTTATTGGTTCCTCTGCTGCCGGCACAGGTATCAATCCTGCTTTCGATATGGACCTTCGCACCCAAGTTGGTAATGAATCAGGTCGCTTCAATCATGTGTACCGTCTCCAATTTGGTCTTGATGACGTGAAACAGTACGACTCTGGTGCTATTTCTCTGCGCGAACTCAACGCTCCCACTATTGAAGTGGAATTGTATGCAGCTCAAGGTACTGCCTATGCCAGTGCGTGCGAGGAGTGCATCCATCGAAGTCCGCTGTATAATGCTGCGAACCGTCGCGTGCAAATGAAGGTCGTGCTGCGCAAACTTGGTTTGCAGACTACTGACTCTAGTTCTGGACGCGTGGTCTCCACACTTAGTAACTAAGCAGTATAATTTTGTTAGGATAGAAATAATATGCCACACGTATCAACTATTAACGAACCAAAAGTTGGAATCGTACCAGACCCACCGTCGATGCATTCCTCGGACTATCGTCATGCCCTGCGCAAAGAGCGTGAATCACGCTTACGAGAAATGTGGGATCATAGAAAAAGCAAAGCATTTGATGCTGTTGACATTTCTGCATTCAAACCAATAGATGTTTTGGACTTACCAGACAGTTTTTTCATTAGTTGTATTGGTTCACGTCGCAGTGGAAAGAGTTTTTTGGTCAATTGGATGCTCCAACAGTTTCAAAAATCCAAACGTGCTTTCACACACATATTCTTGGTGTCGCCGACAGACAGTGGTTTTGAAGGTATTCCAAAAAAGTTTCGTATGAAAGATCTTGCTAACGTTAACTATATTGTAGAGAAACAACGTGTTATCAAGAAGCACAACAAAAAACAAAGCAACAAGCGAGACATGCTGCGGTCGCGCATATGTGTAGTCATTGACGATTGTGCATGTATGTCTGGAGAGGACAGTTTAAAAAGTTCTAAACTCTTGGAAGAGATGGCATTGAACGGCAGGCACGTAGGAAACGATGGTTTGGAGGGCAACGGTATTTCGTTTTTTATTTTAAGTCAGTCACTCACACGCATCAATCGTGCTATACGTTTGAACCAAGATTGTTTTATCTTTAACAATATTAGCAGTGCAAAGGAGCGCGAATTAATTATGGATGAATGTTTCTTCATTAATACACGTCGCGATGCAAAACGAGATGCGCGTAATTTATATGAAACACTTGCCTCCTCGAAAGATTTTCGGTTTATTTGTGTGTGTAATTATATACAAAATAAGCGAACACATGCGGACTTTATTCGCACCGTAGACGCACAGAAAGCGAAGGATTTTCAATTCTTTGGTACACATAGTGATAATGAAGACAGTAGCGACGAAGATGAATATTTTTCAAACGATCCTCCACCGACGGGAGTGCCACAAAATGCTGCACCACTTACGCACATTCACGTCAAACACACACACGGTAGACAATTACCCGGTGGCAGAACTTTTGTATCTGGTGGTAAGAGTCGATATCGCGCTTACTAAATTATTATTTTAAATCTACTGATACTATAAATGGATAATTACGGTGAGAACAGAACCACTCTGCCAATGGGTTATATGCAGCGACGTGGCGGTTTCCAACGCTACGCAGGCGCGTTCAATTACCCTTCGGTAGGCAATGTAAAAAAGATGCATAAACTGTCTAACATTGCACAGAAACCTTTCATGTCCTCGCGTGAAAAAACGGCAAGCAAACAAACAAAGAGTTTGATGGCACAAGGTGAGCAAAGCGAACAACACCTCGCTTCGACTGCTACAGTAAATAGTGTTTTGAAACGCAATACAGTGCCTGGCAAACTTCCTGATCAAGATAAGAAGGTGTTAAATGAAGAGGCGTTTGACGAACATGGTAAGGACGCACTTGCACCTGATGACACACATGTCACGACTGTTAAAGCACCTGTTGACAAAATGTGTGTCCAACTAACGGACCCAATGCAACTTATGGAAGGATAAAAAATGTTTAATACTATAAATGAATAAAATTATACTTTCTACGAATACAAGTCGTCGCTCAAACAATTTGTCGTTGCAAGAAATTGAGGACATTGTGTTATGGAATTATTCATACTGTATATCTGTTCGGGAGAGTCTGGAGATTATGGACAGATTAGATTTGTATGAACATTGTAAATCTGTCGTAAAAAAAATCTATGGAGAAGATAATAATGGTACACACAAACAATAAAAATATTCGTATCACTCAAAAAAATGTTCTGATGGGCATTAACCACGCAGAAACACGTGGTAAGCACAAACTGGAAAAGAATGTTAACGTCGTTGGTCCAAATGTACGCACTGCAGATTTAACAAATAGAAATTACCGTATGGATTTGAATCCTGACGATATAGAAAATGATGTTGGTTTGGATTATAAAAAGGTTGCAGAGAATGAATTTATGGCAGAAAGTTCTGATATGCGCGGATACAAGAATGCCAAAACATACCGCGGCAGCACAGTATATGAGTGGAACCCTGCAAGAGACTTTCGTCCGGATGCGGTCGGTTACATTCAAGGCGCTGGTGCCTTTCAAGGCGGTTTCGTAAATGAAGCATTGAAACGCTCACGCAAAGGTTATGCACCTGCCATGGGACATCAGCAGAGCGGTATTGCATACAGCAATGAAACTGTTAAAAATGTGAATCCATTCTCTATTAAACTTAACGTTTCGCCAGCATCTCTCAAGACTTTTTAATCCACGAATTGTCTGGTCGTTGTGGAGAAATCGATGGAAGAGGAATAGTATTTTCTAATGCTGCTTCTACGTCATTTGCTTCCACTGCTTGTACTTCTCGTTCACACTTCACACACCCACACTCAATGTGACTGCATTTAGATTTTTGTATTGCATATATCAAACCTGTAAGTGCTGCTGTACAACTGCCAATAAGTATAGATAAATTTGCGTAGTCAACTGCCATGTTTTACAATATACATTATATTATTGTATTAAATGTGCAAAGCGCGTACCGTTCGCAAGAGTTATCACACGACACCATTTGTAATGATGCCATGCGAAAGTATGGCGTTTCATCGTCTTCAAACATAGTGGACATCGCACGATTTGATCTTTTACAGAATTTGGACAGAGTACCATTATTGAATATGTAGATAGTTCTTTAAAAACTGCATATGTACGCGTGGTTTCCAAACGATATCTTCCATGCTCCCAATAGTTACCTTCGCAGTATGACCTTTCGTATTCCATTGAATTGGAAAGTAATGCACCTCGGATGGAGTAAATATGCGCAAGAGCAGACCGTCATATGAGTGATCTATATCGTGCAATCTTACTGCTAAATTTACATTACCACGAGTCGCCATTTTATGTGCCTTTGTGTATGCTCGTGAGTAGTCATTAAGGTGCCCGTAGGTTAACTTCATTTGCTTTTCTGTGAAAGGGTGACATTCAATAATGTTTTCATCCTGATTCAATTTGATACGTTTAATTTTGTCATATTCAGGCACACGCAACTCGTCAAATGTTGGGGCAGGTTTGTATGGCTGCATGTCAGTAAAAATGTCGTACTGATACTGTCCTGCACCTCTACGAATTTGTGTACCGGCATGACACAATGTTCCGTGTTTATTAAAGCGATACAAAGGTCGTCGCTTACCGATGCCAAACTGATCACAGAAATAAGTACGAATCTCTTTCTGTGGTTTTCCCAACAAACTGTCTACGCGTTTTAAATTAAACCTACGAATACAAAAGGCATGGTGGTCGAGAAACTCCATGTCTTTGCACGCAATCAACATTTTCTCTTCAATCTCTTTCTCATACTCTTGCTCCAATTCAATCTGCACTACAACTGGGATAACATCGATGTGATAGTCCATAGTAAAGTCGTTTTGTTAACTTATTATGTTTGCGATGTACTTATATATATATAACTATTTTCTTTGATAAATTAAAATGATTGTTGCTATTAGTTCTATAATTACTGCTTTGGGGGGTGCGGTGGCACTAGTTATTCAAAGTATAAAATTGAGTAAATGTACAATTGCCGACTGTATTCCCATAAAAAAATGTGAGAGTATACAACAAAATGCCATACAACAAAGAGTACTACCAGCGGACGAAACAAAAAGTGTTACAGAAGTACCACGAGAAGCAACGTGCGAAAAAAGCCTTGCTCAGTGGAGAGACTTCTCTCCCACACATGACTATTCAGATAGTGCGTAAACCGATTACAATAACCTTTGATTAGTTTCCCCCGTGGTGCAAAATCTCATTAAACACAAACGCACGCCTTAAAGAATTTACAGGATACGATTTACTCGGTTGCAGCATTTTGGCGTTGTTTAAACAGAACAACCAATACGCTTCCGTTCTCGGATTGATGCATTTCTCGTACGACATATGCTTTCCCCGATATCTACCAAAGTTACATGTTTGCCTCCCCACACTAAGACAGTGGTCATGGTGCACATCACAAAATTTGTGGCGACGGTTTTCAGTCCGATTTTCGCAATTGGCAACTAAACAGAGATACGTTTGTTTTTTTTCTTCCATTCTTATAAATGCCATACACAAAAAAATCATCAGTACGGCGACGCACTGGCGTCAAACCTAGACCACGAAGTTGTAGACCGGTTCGCACACAAAGAACAAAACGAGTAAAAAAAAAATGTGGATGTAGATGACAACAAATGCCTCGACCCACTAAAAAACAAAATATTCGATCATCAAAACTGTGCGAAAAGTCCGCCAAGACACGAGCACGACATAGGAGAAAACCTGGCGTTGCAGCAAAACATGCTAAAAGACTATGTGGAGATAGTACAAAAGTGTATGTGTGCGGATTTACTAAGGCAAACGGGATACAGGTGAAACCATATTGTAGAAGTTTACCGGGGCGCGATAAAGATAAACCTAAAGCAAAAACTAAAAAGAATTCAGGTGCAGGTGCAGGTGCACGCAGAAGAGCAGCAGCACCAGCACGACGACCGCAGACAAGATCAATGGCACAGCAAAAAGCAGCTGCACAGGCACAGGCAGATGCACTGATGTCAAAGGTTACCACGCATAATTACAATCTTCGAAAACGGAAATAAAAATTTTTTATAAGATATACAACAAATAATTATGCCACGCATAAAACAACAATCACGAAAGGAAGGAAAGGCGAAAGCGCAAGGTTTGCAGTACGGCGCTAGTGCTAAACCATCTAAGGCACCCGCTCGTCGCTCAAGGCGTATCTCGGGTGCTGCACCTAAAAACCAAGGTTTGTCTGATCCATTGATTCTTATGCAGGAGGCAAGAAAAACGATTCATAATACGTGCACTTATACAAAAGGTAATTTAAAAACTAAGGTAAGAAAGACACCAGCGTACAAAAATGCTGTGAAAACAGTATGCAAAACTAGTACGAAAACATATGTGTGTAAACACAAGCGAAAATTAACGGGCGGTAGAACAGTAAATGTCAAAGGACATTGCCGACGGCGTCCTACCTCCTAGTAATCCATATCTCCATCGTCCAAATCAAAGTTGTTTATGAGAAACACTGATTGATCACCATTGTTCTTCGCTTTTGTCCACATATAAGGCTCTAATGATTCTGTCTGGCGAATGTATAAACCATCTTCCCTATGTTCGTGTCCGAGATTTACAACTCTTTCAAAACATATAGAAGCATCTTCATTACGTATGAACACTATAAAATCATATTGAAAGTGTATTCTATACTGGTCTCGTTTATCATAAATGTAAGGGCAAGAATATGCAGTTTCAAGTCGAACCGGAACAGTTTGACGACAGCGTACAGCAATCAATCGTCCTGCCAGATGTGCTCGTGGAATCACCGACTTTCTGAAGTGGTGTAGTAAAGCAGAACTATTCATTTTTACTTTTACAACCTCATCTTCGCAATACTTTTCGATGATGTCAATCAGTGGACTGGGCAAACACTTTACACGATCGATTACAGTTACCATGTTTTATATATAACGAAAAGTTAAAGTTATAAGTCCATGTTATAAAAATAAAAAAATCAAGAGAAACAAAAAATTATAAAATAAAAACACTATATAGAAAATACATTTTTTTTGACATAGACTTTTAACTTTAACTTCACTTTTTTAAAAAAGAGTTTGTGTTTAGCATAAATCTAAGGCATTATTCTTCTTTTCAAACAATGCTTGCATCTACGTGTTTAGGCAAAAACTTTCTATATTTTACTG
>VMHT01089497.1_pt1 | contig 16007 bp, 20 predicted proteins | sample 4693611 | NCBI WGS metagenome assembly VMHT01 (sample SAMN12280063, study PRJNA550983) | marine metagenome | isolation source: seawater sampled from same location over 5 years 0.02-0.2 micron viral filtrate | place: USA: collected off the coast of southern California halfway between the port... ... | reverse complement strand
GTTGATTGGTCTACCCCGTTTGCATCTTCTTTATGAAATGTTAACTGTGTAGCCTCGCCATAGGCTGCAACTCCACCATATTCCATATTTCCAGCTTGAAAACCAGGAGCCTGGCCCATCCAAGTTGACCAATTAAATTGGCCAGATGAAATTACACCTGAGCTATTAATAGACTCTGCTGTAGTTCCACTTAAATTAATAATCCATTCACCATTACTATTTAGTAAATTACCATTATTAGAAACATGTGAAAATGTTAATTGATCTCCACTGTAAGCAGTTACTATTGCAATTTGTACGTTTGTAAGGTCTAATGCATATGCAATAGAAATATATTCACCACCAACATAAGATAAACCAGTGTCTACTGTTAAAGTATTACCTTCATTATTTGAATGCAGATCAGTAGAGGTTGTAGAAAAAGAATCAGAGCTATTATCGCCCGTTCCTACTATTTTCCAATCACTTAATTGAGAATCTACATCAGGTGCTATTTGATTTTGCATAACATATAATCCATTTAATGTAGCATCTGTTTCATCTGTTACAGAAACAACCATGCCTTTATGCGTAAATCTTAAAGCATACATATCATTTAACGTACTGCACCATAATCTTGCATCAAGAGGTGCTGCTTTTTTTACTTCGAAATTGTTTGGAAAATTAATTCCACCTGTACTTCTAGCCATTTTATTTTATTTTATTTTAAAATACTAATTTATATTTAGGTTGTCCTTCAGAATCTCCACCAGAAGATAAACCTGCTTTAGTAAATAATTTGTATTCAACTCCATTTCTTGTTTCAGTTACACCGGAATCCCATTCAGAAGAGATCCATACTCCAACTTTAGAATAATCATATTCCTGAATAGTTGGTGTTCCCATTGCAACTGGAATAGAAACTTGATGTCTAACACCTACATCACTATCTCCAAAATCTTGAGATAATATTACAGTACCAGGACTAATCATAGAAACTAAACTCATTTCATCAAAATTACCAGAACTATTACCTTTAAATATAGGATAAACGCCTTCAAAAGAAGTACTTTTACTAAAAGATCCTCCACCGTAAGGTGTTTGATAATCATTACCTTTACTGTCTTTAGGCTGAATTCCGGAGCTTAAAGTTATATCTAACGTAAATGAGTTACTTCCTTGAGCTACATTGTAGTTAGAAATAAGATAAGGGTCAGAAATAAAACTTCCATTATCTGCCGCATTTAAGTTATTAAATGTATTTCCTCCATATGAAATATTAGCTAAAGTTAATCCTCCAGCTCTTGTACCTTGAGATCCTTCCCATGTTGTGTTAATAGAACCTAAATTAAATCCAGGGTTTAATTCAAAATTGATAGATTCTCCAATTTTTCTTATACCTGCATTATTTGATAAGCTTGCACTAGGATTAGAATAAGTAGGATATGCTGTAGGAAACAAAAGAGTGTCAAAAAGTTCACTAAAAGTTTTACCATCTAATTCAGCAACTGTTGTTCCAGATGAAATACCTCCTAAATCAAAAGTCATTACTTGACTATCTTGTAAGTTAGAATCATATTCTCCACTTGCAGTAGGACCAGAACCTGAAGGTATATTTACTGTAAATTCAGTATCGTCTTCTAATGTAATTACTAAATCATCTTCATCTGCTTCATAAGCTACTGTTTTTATAGGATTTCCAGCTCCTCCTCCTATCATTTCCCAATCACTTAGTTGAGAAATAGCGTCGGGTGCTATTTGATTTTGCATAACATATATGCCGTTAGATGAAACGTCTGTCTCATCAGTAACTGCAACTATCATGCCTTTGTGTGTAAATTCTAAAGCATACATATCATTTAACGTACTACACCATAATCTTGCATCAAGAGGTGCTGCTTTTTTTACTTCGAAATTGTTTGGAAAATTAATTCCACCTAATGCTCTTGCCATTTTCTTTTATTTTTATTTTTATTTTTATTTTAAAATACTAATTTATATTTAGGTTGTCCTCCAGAATCTCCACCAGAAGATAAACCTGTTTTAGTGAATAATTTGTATTCAACTCCATTTCTTGTTTCAGTTACACCTGCGTCCCAGTTAGAAGAGATCCATACGCCAACTTTAGAATAATCGTATTCCTGAATAGTTGGTGTTCCCATTGCAACTGGAACAGAAACTTGATGTCTAACACCTACATCACTATCTCCAAAATCTTGAGATAATATTACAGTACCAGGACTAATCATAGAAACTAAATTCATTTCATCAAAATTACCGGAACTATTACCTTTAAATATAGGATAAACACCTTCAAAACTTCTAGAAGCTGTTGCAGAATTTGCAGAATATTTATCTCCAGAAATAACTGAACCTGTACTATCAACAGGATCTTGTCCATCTGAAAAACTTACATTTAAATACCATGCATTCGTTCCTTGTAATACAGCATAATCATTTATAGTTTTATTTTCGACTCCACTTGCAGTAGTGCTTAAATTTATTTGAGATCCTCCATTTTGTGTATAATACGCACCTGTAATAGGGCCCGCAAATGATCCTTGAGTGCTTCCATCCCATGGATTATTTATAGATCCTCTATTAGCACCTGTTGTTAACGTAATTGTTGAGGTACTTCCAATTTTCTTTAAACCTCCTAGCGATTGTAAACTAGCGCTTGGCTGAGAATATGTAGGATATGCTGTAGGAAATAAAATAGAATCCATTAGATCTGATAGCGTTTTAACACCATCGCTCAAGTCGCTTACTTTAGTACCTTGTGGTAAAGCTCCATGTGGTTGGGTCATTATTGTGTTACCATCTAAATCTGAATTATATTCTTGTCCTCCTATTCCTCCATCAATATTAACTTTTAATTCTGTATTATCATTTAAAGTTAATTTTAATTCATTATTATCGTAAGAAAGAGTATCTACTGTTTTACCTCCTTCAAACCCGCTAGTAGAATCTTCAGATGTTCTTAAAGAAGAAGTAGAAGCTGTTTCTGTTAACCCAACTATTCTCATTTTTCCTGAATTAGCTTCGGTTTTAAAATATACATGGGTATTTGTTCCCCATGATATTGTTTTATATTTAATAGTAGAAGAATTAACGCTTTCATTTAAATTCCAATTTCCTTCTGAGTTTTTAAACCATATTTCATAACTAAAATCAGTAGTAATTAATAAACCTTTTTGTTCAGCTGATTTTGTTATTCCAATATTTCCAACAGGATCTAGTGAATTTATTTTTTTAGTATTAGTTCCAACTTTAAATTTATTTGCATATGTTTGTTTAAATCTTAATTCTGACATTTTTTTTTAATTTTTTTATTTAACGTTGTTATTATATAATAAACTACCTGGTCCAATATTTGTTATATTAGAACTTATATTTCTATTTGTAGAAAGTGAGTGGTTTATAACAATATCAGAAACACTTGATGCTTCTATTGAATTTGCAACAGAATTAGAATCTGTATTTACTATTTTAAAAGAATCTATTATAATTTCTCCGCCAGTTGCTTCTATTCCTACACCTGAAGTATATAGTGATTTATTAAAATAAACATCTCCTCCTCCGCATTTTATAGAAGTTGTAGCATCTTCCGTTTCCATCCACATATCCCATGTTATTTTTGATCCGGATTTTATTCCTGCTAAATTTATAGGATTTGCAATATTTTTTGTTTTTAATGTGCCTTCAAAAATCCAATCTTTAGTTCCTCCTCCACTTCCTAATGTGTTAAAAAGTTGTATGCCATCTGATATTATATTTCCTTTAAACCTAAAACTTACATTAGTTACAGTTGAACTATTAGTTAAAAATACACCAGGATATTGTTTTGAGTGAGAATAAACATATAAATTTTGAATATTAAAATTATCTTGGTTTTCCTCTTGGTTTCCGAACCAACAAAATCCATTACCTTGTCTTAGATGAAATTCTAAACAATTTAATGTAACAGAACCTGTTCTTTTACCTAAAGCACCAGATTGGATATAAAAAGCAAAAGCCCATATACCACTTCCTGTATAGTCTATGTTATCAAAATTCGCAACAAGCTTAGAATTACTCCTCATAGTACATAAATAAGCAGTAGAAGCAGAAGTCCAATTTTTACCTTGTATTAATAAATATGAATCATTTTCCATATAAATACCTTGTTGTTTACTACCAACGTCAAGGCTATAGCATTCGAAATATCCTTTTCCATTATTTGATAAATTAATTTCTCCATTTATAAATTTACCATTTCCAAAAACATTAAATTCTTCTCCTTGGGCTGCAGATACTATAATATTGTTATTAGCATCTAACACTGACCCTGATTCAAAATGAAAAGAACCAGAATATCCAGTATTTAAATTATTTTCAGTATATGTTCCAGACATTACATATATTATATTGTTTGTATCATTGCCGTCTGCGATTGCGGCATCTCTAGCAGCTATTATATTTTTAAAAGTTTTATTTATATTTCCTTTTTCTCCTGTAGAATCGTCTCCTCCGTTTGAAACATAATATGTTGTTAAACTTGCAGAAGCTAAAATTATATTATTAGATGATTCTGATTCAGAAGAACTAGAACCTATCTTTTCCCAATCACTTAATTGAGAATCAACGTCCGGCGCTATTTGATTTTGCATAACATATACCCCGTTATCTTCTTCATTAGTTTCTCCTGTTACAGAAACTATCATTCCTATATGAGTATATCTTAATGCATATAAATCTGTGAGTGTTTCACATGCTAATCTAGCATCTATAGGTGCTGCCTTTTGTACCTCAAAGTTATTTGGAAAATTAATTCCGCCTTCTTCCCTTGCCATTTTATTTTATTTTTTTTTAAAAGTTTAAGTCTGTTTTATCAATATTTTCTAAAATATAATCCATCGCTTGTTGCGCATTATCTACCACAGTAAATAAATCTAAATCTTTTTCTGAAATATTTCCTTCTGTATTTAACATTGTTTCTTTAATCCAATCTACCATAGGATCCCAATATTTTTTACCAACTAATACAACAGGTACCTTTCTCATATGTCCAGTTTGAATCAATGTTAATGTTTCAAATAATTCATCTAAGGTTCCAAATCCTCCAGGAAATGCAGCAAATGCTTGCGAGTATTTAAGAAAAAAAACTTTTCTAGTAAAAAAATATCTACAATCAACTAACTCATCGATATAGTCATTTTCTTTTGCTTCAAATGGAAGTTGTATTTTTAAACCAACACTTATTTCATCTGTCTCATATGCACCTAAGTTTGCAGCTTCCATTATTCCAGGACCTCCTCCACTTATTACACCATATCCATTTTCTGTACATAAATGCGCTAAATTAGCTGCTTTCTTATAATATGGATTTAAACTATCAGTTCTGGCAGAGCCAAATATTGATATACATGGACCTAATTCTTTTAGTTGATCAAACCCTTTAATAAATTCACCTTGTATTCTTAGCACTTGCCAAGCATCTTCGGCTTTTTTGTTTTTAGACCATTGTTTTCTATTCATGGATTATATATTTTTTTAATTTTTAAAATAGCAGTATTATGCTAAGTTTATCATAATATGTTTAGATTATTTTATTACTTTAATACTATAATCTATATTAAATCTATCTAAGATTTGTGTTGAAATATCTACACCAGATTTGGTAGTTGTTTTAAATTCAACATTATTTGATATTATTATATAGTGTGGTTTTGAATATTCTTTTTTCACTATATTCTTTCTTTCTTTAAATGAATATTTGCTCTTTCGTATGCTTCTGCTTCTGTTATTTTTTCGGTTTCTATAAAGTAAATAACATATTGTTTTAAAAGTTCTGTACTAATACCTATGGAATTAGATTCTCTTATAATTAATTCTATATGTGCATAATCTTTTTCAACCATTACTTCCAACTATAATATTCTTTTTCTTTTTTTAGTATTCCTTTTTCTACGTATTGGTTTAAAATACGTAAGGTCTGTTCTTTATTTAATTTAATAATATTTTCTTGTATATAATTAAGATGCAACGGCGTTCTTAATTTATTTAAATCTTTATTACTTAACATATTCTTCGTTTTTTAAATAATTAATCCACTTATTAGACTTAGAACATAGTTCATATTCTTCATATTGCTCCATTCTTTCAAAATTCTTTTTTAGTGCTTCTAGGAAGTTTTCTCTTATTACAGCTATAATAAATCCATCATAATTATGTATAGCATATACGAATTCATCTACATTATTATCTAATGCCCATATTATTTTTTTAACAAGAAATATTGACATTTCTTGTTTTCTTGTTCTCATTTCAATACTGATTTCTGAATCATTTTTGCCTTCTAATTCTATTATTTCATCTTTCATAATTGTTATATGATATTACTTTTAAAAAGTTTCATGTGGATGCCAATTATAACCATCGACTTCTTGTTTTAAAAGTTCATATGTTTCTTTCCAATCTTTAACTTGATTAATCTTATGGAACCCTCCTTCTAATACTTTAGCCAGATCATAATCATTTCCACCAGGTAATGTTTTATCTCCATAAAATTTAATTACTGGATTGCCATCGAATCTTTTTAAGATCCATTCTTTAGCTTGACTTTTATTGGCTCCTCTTGGGTGGATGTCAATTGATATTTGACCACCTACTGAAGCCTCTAATTCTGGAAAGCTTTTATTTATTATTTTAGCGAACTCAAGTCTTTCTCCATATCCATCATCCCATTTTCCATATTTATCTCTTTGTTCTTGTGTACAATCTCTACCGACAACTGAAAAATTAACTAAGCCAATTCTTCTTTCAATATGATTAGAAGTTTGAGTTCTCCATTTACTAATCTTTAAAAAAGATTCTAACAATTCAATAAGATCTTTATTTGGCTCCCAATTGTTTCTATAAACTTCTTCTCCTTTTACAAAGATATGGTTACCGCAACTTTGTAAACAACCTGCTGCAGCATGCCAAACTTCTTTACCAACCTGTTCAATTGTTTTATCTTTATCAGAGCCGGTTACTAAATAAACATAATTGTATTGACAAAACTTTATAAAAAAACTTTGAAATTCTGGATCCATTTTTAATCTTGATGGACTTAGTGTTCCATCTACATCGAATGCGTATACTGTTCTCATACGTATTATATATAATAAAAATGAATAGTTTTTTTACGATAGCTAATAAAAATAAAATCTTATACAAAGAAAAAATGAGTAAATTCGTTGCTTATGTTTTTCCAATAAAAGATGAGGTTGATTTTAAAAAAGAATTAAATCAAATTAAAAAAGATCACCCAAATGCAAATCATCATTGTTATGCTTTTAAAACAGAAAATATTTCAAAATATTCAGACGATGGAGAACCAAGTAATACAGCAGGTCCTCATATCATGGGTCAAATATTAAGTAAGAAAATATTTAACGTAGGTATTGTAGTTGTAAGATATTTTGGTGGAATTAAACTAGGAATAAGTGGTATGATAAAATCTTATCGAGAAGCCACTAGGATTTTATTAGAACAATCAGATATTATTAAAATACAAGCTTGTATAAATTATGATGTGTATTTTTTATACAATCAGATGGATCTGGTAATGAGCCTGCTTAAGCAACATTCTATAGAAATTATTGAAAAAAACTTAGATTTAAAGTGTAATTTAAAAATAAAATGTCCAAAATCTAAAATAAAAGAATTTTCTAAAATATTTAAAAAAAATAATGTTGATTTTATTATTAGTCAATAGTATTAGTTTTCCAATTATATTTTCTTTTAGTAAATTTATTATTAACTAAATCTTCTAAAAGAATTTTATAATTTTCGACCATTTCTTTATTTTCTATAGTATATCGCTTAATGATGTTTCTGTTTCTTTCTAGATAATCTTTATCATTGTTGTGATTTTCAATAGCATGTTTTAACTGACTCGTTCCTTCTTCTAAATTACAATGCTCATAATAATATCCTAAATCTTTACAAAGCTTGCCATTGTGTATGATTGGAAAACCTAAATACGCTACGTCTAAATAAAAATAATTTAAAGGATTTCCCCATTGCCAACTTACTATTAAATCTGCGTTATCATTTAACATTTTATGAGTTTGTACTCTGTATTCTGCCGTTAAAATTCCTTTTTTATATGAATTTAATTCACTAACAAAATTATTAAAAGTAGGATTTTTTGATATTTCGACACCATTTACTATATACACTTTTTCTAAATTATTATTTTCTAAATAATCGTCTATTAATAATAAAGGGTAAATACAGTTTTTTATTATATTTTTATTAGGCTCCATTATTGCTATTTTAGAAAGACTTCTTGGTTTGTATATTTCTAAATTATTTAATTTTGCATTAATTTCTAAAGCACTTGAATCCCATATAAAAGGAACTGTTGTTGCTTTTTTACATTTTGCTTTAAATTTAAAATATGGAACAACCATTTCTTCATGTTGAGGAATAAACCATATTTGATCAGGTTTTGCATATTTAACTTTTCTTTGTAATTTATCTCCATTATGTGCGTTAAATATAATTTTTTCTGCATCTATTATATAATTGTTTCCACATTCATATGATATTAATTTACAATTTTTATTATTAAGCTTCCAAAAATCTAAATGACTTTCTTCTACAGTAAGAGATAGTTTTATAATAACATCCCATTTTTTCTTAAAACTTTTAGAAATTGAAATAGCTTTACAGTTTATTTCGTTTTTTTTGAGTACATCATATACTTTATATTTGTCTTGTATTAGTTTGTCAGGGTGTATTAAATATATGTTATGTCCTAATTTTTCAAGTAATTTGTAAAGATAAATTCCATTTTGATTAATTCCATTTGACCAAATACTAGGAGATGCAAATCCAGTTGTTATGCCTATTTTCATTTAATTATATTATATTTAGAATTATATTCTCTTTTAATAAATCTATCGTTGACTAAATCTTCTAAAAGAGTTTTATAATTTTCTACCATTTCTTTATTTTTATTAGTATACCTTTTAATTATATTTCTGTTTCTTTCTTGATAGTCAGCGTCATTATTGTGATTATCTATTGCATATTTAATCATTTTAGCGGCCTGCGTTGCATTAAATTTTTCATAATAATATCCTATATCTTTACATAGCTCTCCATTATGAATAATAGGCCAACCATACCAAGCAATATCTAAATATAAATAATTTAAAGGGTTGTTCATTTGCCAACTTACAATGATATCTGAATAAAGATAAAGAGTTGCTAAAATAGATCTTCTACCTTCTGTTTTTAATTTGCCTTGTTTAAACATTTCAGTATTTTTAACGTTATGGAGAAAATCTCCAGATTTAACTAAAGAATCTGCTCCAAATAATTTAACCATTTTAATTTCGTCAGTTATATTATAATCTTTAAAAAATCTATCAATGATAATAGTAGGATAAATGCTATTTTTCATTAAAGATAAATTAGGTTCACATACACCTATTCTATTTAATTTTCTTTTAGTGTAAGTCTTAATTCCTGTTTTTTTAGAATACCAATCTAAAGCAATAGGTTCCCAGCAAAAAGGAACAACCGTTGCGTTATCGCATTCATTTCTATATCTATAATAATCAATACACATTTCTTCCATCTGTGGAATAGACCATATTTGATCAGGTGTTGCCTTTTTTATTTTTCTAGCAGAAGGGTCGTATTTTTCTTTTTTAAATAGTATTGTTTCAGTATCTATAAATAATGAATTTCCACATTCATAGTTTACTAATTTTAATTTTTTATTATGAATTTTCCAAAGATCAAACCATTTCTGTTCTATAGCTAATCCTAACTTTATAACGACATCGTATTTTACCATAAAAGAGTCTGTTATATAAACATAATTAAAATTTCCTATTTTTTCATAATCAAAATCTTCTTTTTTTCCATGAATTAAATCTACACTATTTCCAGACTTTTCTAAAACTCCAGCTAAGTACATTGCGTTTTGATTAATGCCACTTCCCCAAAGACCATGATCTACATTAATTGTGATTCCTATTTTCATATTAATATGTATCTATAGTCTATTTTCATATTAACCTAAACCTGCAAAAAAATATATTATAATATGATATTAAGCCTCCTGGAAACAAGATTAAGCAGTTCAATATAATAAATAATACTTAGATGACCTATCGGTAAATCAAAGAAATTGCCCGTTTATCATCTAAGTATAGGGTGCATTGCACCCCAGAAAAAAATATTTTTGAATTAATAACGATGTATAGTACCATTACAGCAATATCATTAATATCAGTAACCGTAAGTTTAGTATTCACCCTAGGATTTTATGTTGGAAAAATTTATACTAGAAAGATAGATGCAAAAAATAAAGAACTAGCAGAAATACAAGAGGTTTCAGATAGAGTAGATCATATTATAAACAAAATGGTAGTACATCAAGAATCTTGGAAAAAAAGAGATGCAGAAAACGAACTGCACGCCGTTCAATACTTGCTAGAAAAAGCAATTGAAGAGGAAGACTATGAAGAAGCCGCAAGACTCAGAGATCTCTTAAAAAATAACAACTTAAATGAACTATAATGATATAGATTTTATTTTTAAAATGTTTACTATAATTTTAACAATGGTCATTGGCTACACAGCCTTAATACTTTACATATCTAATAAAGAAGATTAATCGGGCCATGATACAGATACTACTTGAATTACAAATAATAATATTAGCAGTTATGATATTTAATACGTATTTTAGTATTAAAACATTTATAGCGGATGAAGAAAGAGAAAAAAAAGAAGATGATGAATATAGATAACATAGGACTAATACTATTAATCATAGGACTAATATTAGTTATTAACAATATAAGATCTTGGGATTAATTACCTTTTCTTAATAAAAGACTTATAGCCATACAAATCAAAACCTTGCTCTAACGGCCTTCTAATTCCTTCTATCTTATAAGGATCTAATTTAGGATAATCAGGTTTTTCATAGTACTTATCAGGATTCAAAGGATTTGCATTTTCGTCATAGGAAATAAATTCGTTAGATTTTAAGATTAATCTCCAATCATTACATAATTTATTAACGAATTCTTTTTGATGACTTGTAGACCTTAACATCCAATCATAACCAACAATCACGCCCTCTTTCAATGCTAGGTAACTTTTAATCTTTTCATACCTAATATCCATTAATAACTTTCCTTCGTCTTCAAACAGTTGAGGACCAGTTAAGGCCACTTCACTCTTTTTAACGGTTAATGGTCTATTAAACCAATCATAGATGTTTAAGTTTAATTCTGAATAACTATCTAAGTGATATGGCCTATATAACATAGCACACATCCAATCATTCCAGTTTCTAATAACACAAATACTTAAACAATCATCAGAAACTTGACTAGCCTTACCATGTTTCCAACCACCTTCTTGCCAACCTTGAACTAGCCCCTCTTTACCGTCTTCTCCGATTTGTTCAATTTCTACATTCTCTTCAATTAACTTAGCAATCCAATTTGTTCCTGTATTTCTTTCTCCAAATACTTTAAATTTAGTTTTTCTCATTTTTTCTAAATTCTTTAACTTTTTTAAATTTTTCAACTAACTGCATATATCCATCAAATGGAATTTTATTCATCCATATAGAAGCCCTAAATTTATTATAAGTATTTTCTAGATCTAAACCTTTCCATTCAAGGCCATATATGTTTCTTAAACCAACATTTAATAAGCCAGGATTATTCTGTTCATTATCTGTTAAAAACAAAAAATTAGTTTCATAACTACCATTAATAAAATCTACTAATTCTAAATCATCTTTAAACTGAGATTTATTTACTAAAAATACAATCCCTTCTTCTTCTTGCAGATTTTCATATCTAAAATCTTGTAAATCTTTTATCCATTCTGGTCTATTTACTTTATATGTACTATATTCAATTAATTTTAATAAAAATAAAGTATTCTCTTTTTCTAACTCTGATACTATTACTATATTGTTATTCATAACTTTTTTACTCCCGGATACCCGGATAATTTTTTTTACTAGGGCAACATTGTTTTTAACCCTTATTCTATTTATTCTAAATTATCTAACCATAAATACTTAAACCAACTAAAAGGCTTTCTAGTCTCTAAATACTCTGAATACTCTAAACTATCATTTAAATAAGCCTCTCTTTCAAAACTTATATTCACATAGGCATAAGATCCATAGAAAGGAAGTCTAATCAACCACTCTAATACATACCATATATAGAATGGAATAACCAACATTTCTCGTTGTTGTCTAATATGAATCATCTCGTGTCGTACAAGTCTTTCATTTGCTCTAGACCACACTATAATAAAAGGCCATAGAGACATGCCACTTACATTCCATAAATTACACCATTTCTCTGCAATTCCTCCTTTTAGTACGTAGCCATTTTTAATCATTATAATTATTATATCACACGAGGGTATATTGTTTCAAAAAAAGGGCTCCTCTTCCGGTCCGGACAAGAACAATGCACTCACATTAGTGACTTACTTTATTAATGGTACCCTATTATTGTTTTGTCATGACCTCCAACCCTAGAGAGTTTCACTTCTCCTTTATGGGGGGCCTCCCCAACCCTACCCTAAGCGAAAACTCGCCAGCCTAGAGGCCCCCAAAGCCCATAGGGCCCATGGCCTATAGTCAATAGGGGCATCGAGACTTAGAGGGGTCTAATTGGGCCTGGAGGGCTTAATTGTTAATAACTATTGAAAAAAAGTGCTCTCAGATTTTTTTATGTCATGAAAATTGATTATATTAGCTTATAACTATTAATTAAAGAAGATATGAATATAGATAAAGATTTACAAAAGATGATTAAAGAGGGTATATTATTTGTTGGTATGTTGGTTATAACCGGTTACTTGGTTGTTCAGTGTATTTATTTAGGTGGATCTTTATAGGTCTTATACTCTATATAGGTCGTATATTGTATATAGGTCTTATACCTATATTCTTTATATACTTCTATAGAAGATTATTTATTATTGGGGGTGGCCCGTTTTGGGGTGCCACTTGGAGTGCACTGCTGAAGTGCTCTATATGTGCACTGGGGGTGCACTTTGGTGAAGTTGTTAATAACTTTGTTAATAACTATTGAAAATAAGTGCCACCAGATTTTTTTATGTCATAAAAATTGATTATATTAGCTATATAAACTATTAAACACTACTATGACTACTTTAAAACAAGACTTACAAACTGCAAAAAATAACAACCAAATCTTTAGTTGTAATAACTCACCCACTCTATCGGGTAAAATAAAAGCCATAGGTGATAAATGGTGCACTGTCGAAATAGTTGCTAATCCGGCAAGTTATATGCAGGAGTCTAATGAGCAATATGCTGACAAGATTGGTAACCAGTTTATGATGTCGGCACAAAATGTATGGAATGCAATTTATTTCTAATCAACTGAAACAAAACCTAATTAACCTATATAATAACTATAAACTACAAAAACTATGAAAACAACTACTTTAAGTCCCGAATTAATCCTCAAAAAGAAAGATGAGGCAATCAATAACCAAACCCTAAGAAGAGAATGTCAATTAAGCCATATTAAGTTAATCGATGATCAGAGAGTGACTATTAACGGCCATACTATAGAAATTACTAAAAATGCATATAAATCACTTATTAAGTCAATAGGTCTTCCTCAAGGCTTTATTAATAAGTTAGAAAGACTATTTACTAAAGAGAGTAAACTTGATTTTATCTCTACTCTACAAAAGGCAATTGAATTAAGCAATGGTAGTGCTATAGTTAATGTTCATTTAAGTCAACAATCAAAAACTATAATCGGCTTTTCTACTGGACAACATACTATCCATAATAAAACCTTTATTAATTTTGCTGATAATATTATTGATGAGCACGGGTTTAGTGTAGTTGATATATGGAATGATACCTACACTGGTGGAACCAGTATTAATTGCATTATTAATAATACACACGAGGTTAAAGGTCTCTCTAATGAAGCCTTTACTACTGGCTTAAATATTACTAATGATCCTATGAAAGGTATCACTGTAGCTCCTTATATTAATAGACTATGGTGCGCCAATGGTTGTACTACTCAAATGGCCAATGAATCTTACCAATTAAGAGACTTAACGCCACAAAGCCAAGATGCATTCTATAAACATCTTAATGAATTAAGAAAAACTGGCTTTATTCCAAGTGGATACGGTGACCTGGTTAGAAATGCCAATAACACTAATGCAAGTATCGCTGAATTAAATAGAGTAAAAAGACAAATTGAGCCAATAATCGGAGAACGTGCTAATACTATTCTTCAAATGGCAAAAAACGAAGATGCATACAAGAAAATGGGCTTTGATTTAAAATTAATGAGCAATGATAATAAAAGAATGGCTAAATCTAATCAATCTATATGGTCATTAACTAATGCATTAACTTGGGTAGCCACTAATAGTGATAAAACCCTAGATGTAAATATCCAAGACAGTGATAGACAAAAACTTCAAATTGAAGCTGGAAACCTTCTTGGTAAGAAATGGGATCATCAAAATGCATTATCTAATCCATTTGGAGACTTAAACCCAGACGAACAAACTGGTTTAATCCTCAACTAATCTATTCTAATGCTAGTTAAATGTAGTTTTTAATTATATAAGTTGAGGGTACTAGCCCCTCAACACCTTTATTATGATCACCTTTTTAGTTACTGTACTATTCTTCTCTACTGGAATTTTGATTTATCATCTAAAGAATCAATGAGTGGACTTGTACAAGATATACTTATTGCAATTATTGGCTATTCTATACTATGGGCCATTATTCAACTAGCAGAAAGATTCTGGGAAGATTAACCACCAATTGTTAATAACTTTTTAGAAAATAATCACTCCAGATTTTTTTATGTCATGAAAATTGATTATATTAGCCTTATAACTATTAAAAACTACTTATGAAATACACTGTTCAATCAATTCAAAACAATACTGCCAACCTTATTCAACTAAATGGGGAAAAGACTCATCAAATAGCCAAAAACCAGAAAGGCTTTGACAAATGCCAAAAGGCCCTTAATGAGAAACTAATCGTTAACTTCAACGAGAGTGGAAGAATCACCACTACTAAAACTGGTGCGAAACTGGCATATAGCCAAAAGCCAAAGGCCACAACCAAATTAAAGGCCAATAAGAAATTCAATCCCCTTAAAGCAATCACTACAATGGCGAAATTAAACATTGATGCTGATAGCCTCACCCCAATAAAAACCTCATCTATCTTCGACAAATTCATGTCTGAAGAAGAAGGCTTTCTTCCTGGAACCAATATAATGGCCGCAGGAGCTCCTGGTGTAGGTAAAACCACAGTTCTTCTAGAACTACTCTATGGTGCTCAACAAAACGGTGCCAAATGCCTATTCATCTCTGCAGAAATGAACGAAATGGACATGGCAAGATACCTAAAAAGATTTCCACATTGGAAAAACCTCAACATCCTATTCCTTAACAACTTTGCAGATGAATGTCCTCAACAAGTAGTAGAATCAACCATTAATCTGGGTTGGGATCTAATCCTAACAGATTCATACACTGAAGTCAACGACACTGTAAAAGAAGCATGCAACCTTACTCGTTCTAAAGTAGAAAAATGGTTTCTACAACTAATGACCGATAACAACAAAGCCAAAAACAAACAAAAAATACACACTACATTCGTTACTATACTCCAACTTAGTAAAGGAGGAACCTTTGTAGGCTCTAACAAACTAAAACACATGACATCGGCTATGATGAATATACAATGGGAAGGCAACGAGAATAGTGGCAACCGATTCATGGAGTTCACCAAGAACAGATGTGGCCAAGTCAACCAAAAACTATACTACACCCTAGGTAGTGGAGTAGAACTAGACGGTGACAGATACTACAAAGAAATGGAATACAGAAACCTACTCAACGAAGAAGTAGACAACTCTAGCTTTGAATGGGACGACATCTTTGGCAAACATGAAATGGCCGAAGTC
>VMHT01081789.1_pt1 | contig 16009 bp, 11 predicted proteins | sample 4693611 | NCBI WGS metagenome assembly VMHT01 (sample SAMN12280063, study PRJNA550983) | marine metagenome | isolation source: seawater sampled from same location over 5 years 0.02-0.2 micron viral filtrate | place: USA: collected off the coast of southern California halfway between the port... ... | reverse complement strand
CAATATTAGCTTTTTGACCTTTTGGGGCATGCCCCAAAAGGTCTTTTAGTTGTGCATTCTTGTTGCCATTTTCTGTGTATTCTTATTTACCGAAAACTGTGCAGATTTAATTTCCGATCACAATTGTGTTTCTTCTCCGAGAATAAAACTTAGTGGCAGTAACCTGAAGTTGACTAAGTGACAGGCGGTACAGAGGTGGCAGGACACTGAAATAGGCGATCTAACGGAACAAGGGAATTTGTACAGGGATGGTAAGGGAAATGCACAAGCGGAAACCCCGTGAGGCAGAAAACCAATGAACTGTACAGAGGCGGACTAAGCCGTAGTACTGCAGAAGTCTCTGTAATGGAGATGGAGGGAAGGGCTTAGCCAGATTAGTTTTATGTAAGACACAACTTTGAAAGAAGGATGATTGATTATTATGAAACAAAACAACATCCAATAACCAAGAAAATGGTATTGGATGCGTACAAGAAAGTAAAGTCCAAAAAGGGCAGTGCCGGAGTCGATGGACAGAGTTTACAGAATTTTAGGGAGAACCTCTCTGGAAATTTGTATAAAATCTGGAACCGTATGACCTCAGGCAGTTATTTTCCGCCTGTTGTAAAGGAAGTTCGTATAACCAAGAAAACAGGAGGCTTTCGCAGTCTCGGAATTCCTACGGTATCGGATCGCATTGCGCAACAGGTGATTAAAAGTTACTTAGAACCCAAGGTGGAAAGCAGTTTTCATCAGAATAGTTATGGATACAGACCCAGGAAAAGTGCGCATCAGGCACTGGAGAAAACAGTGTCCAGATGTGGTTATTACAGTTGGGTGGTAGACCTTGATATTCGTGGATTCTTTGATAACATTGACCATACCCTACTGATGAAGGCAGTAGAAAGGTATACAAAAGAGAAATGGGTGTTGATGTATATTGGAAGGTGGTTGAAAACAGGAGTATCCAGAGAAGGTGAAATCACCGATAGAATAAAAGGTACTCCTCAAGGCGGCGTCATTAGTCCGCTACTTGCCAATATATTTCTTCACTTTGCATTCGATAAATGGATGCAAATCCATCACTCCAATATGCCTTTCGAACGATATTGCGACGATGCCATCATACATTGCACATCAGAGAAACAAGCATATTTCATTAGAGAGGCTGTTTCTAAACGGATGAAAGCTTGTAAGTTGGAACTCAATAGTGAGAAAACTCACATTGTGTATTGCAAGAATCACGTGCACAGCGAAAGTCACAAGAATACAAGTTTTGATTTTCTCGGTTACACGTTCCGCCCCCTCAGACGACCAACCAAAAATGGTTGGAAACTGACTTACTTTCCAGTAATGAGCCACGCCTCAAAGAAAGAAGCAAGGCGAAGACTTAAGAAGGTTGTCAATAGAAAGTTTCGGGGATCCATCCAAGAACTGGCACAGATAATCAACCCTATGATAAGGGGCTGGTATCAATATTTTTGCAAGTATTCGAAATGGACAACCCGTGGACTATGGTATTGGTTAAACAGGAAAATAGTTAGATGGATTAGGAGGTACAGAAAGCGCAGTAGAGTGCAAGCTCGAAAATGGCTAAAAAATGTGTACAAGACTAACCCACAATTGTTTGAGCATTGGAAACCTGTCTTAGATATAAAACCTTACTAATTGTACCGTTAATCTGGAAGCGCCGTATGATGGGAGACTATCACGTACGGTGCTGTGAGAGACTTGGGGTGAAATTCCCCTTGTCTACTCGACCCCATAAAGGTGATGGATCCAGCTAAAAAAGGAAAAACACACCAAGGCTATTATTGGGTACATCATTGTCCTATAGATGGTACCGTACTCTTTGATTATCAGCCCGGGCGTAGCCGTGAGGCTGCCGATCATGTATTGGCCGGCTTTAAAGGCTACCTTCAAAGTGATGGCTATGCCGCGTATGATAAAATCGGCAAACGTGAAGGGGTTACTCACCTGAACTGCTGGGCCCACGCCAGAAGGGAATTTGACAAGGCAAAGGATAATGACAGGGAGCGCGCTGAAAAAGCCCTGAGCTTTATCCAGAAACTCTACGCGGTGGAAGCCCAGGCGCGGGAGCAAAACTTAAGTCCTGCGCAGCGTAAATCTCTGCGCCTGGAAAAAGCATTGCCTGTTATCAATGAATTTGGAAAATGGATGTTCGATCAGATGAAACATCAACTGATCCTTCCCAAGAGTCCTATCGGGAAAGCCTTTAAATATTCTATGGATCGTTGGGACCAGCTCAGCGCCTATCTTTTTGATGGTATTCTGGAGATTGATAATAATTTAGTGGAAAATGCCATCAGGCCATTGGCCCTGGGCAGAAAGAATTACCTATTTGCGGGTTCTCATTCAGCGGCAGAAAGAGCCGCAGGAATCTATTCCTTCTTTGCCATCTGTAAAAAACACGAGGTGAATCCATATGAGTGGCTCAAATATACCCTGGAAAATATCATGTCTATCAACCATAAAGACATCCGGAATCTCTACCCTCAGAACTACAAGAAATTACAGCAAGTTTAGATCAAGCTTACCAGAAGGTAGCCAAGTAAATAAAATTATGCTAAATTAGAAGATGTGGTTAGTGGGCCGCATACATTCAAAGGCTATGAAAGAAATCACTTATGAGCCAGGCTCTTACTATATATTTGACCGAGCTTACAATAGCTTTAAGATGTTGTACAGGATCCATCAGATAGGAGCCTACTTCGTTGTCAGGGCAAAGAAGAACCTTCAATACAAATCCATCAAATGGAAACGCAGGTTACCCAGGAACGTACTTTCAGATATGACAATTGAATTGACTGGCTTTTATCCCAAAAAGTACTATCCAGAGCCCCTTCGCTTGGTCAGATACTGGGATAAGGAGCAAAAACGTGAGTTTGTCTTCTTGACCAATGCCACCCACATCTCAGCTCTGCAGGTTGCAGAACTTTATAAGAACCGCTGGCAGGTAGAACTGTTTTTCAAATGGCTGAAGCAGCATCTTAAAATCAAGAAGTTCTGGGGTACTACCGAGAATGCCGTTCGAATCCAGATCTACTCCGCCATATGCACTTACTGTCTGGTGGCAATCGTGCAACACGATATGAAACTGGATAGAAGCACATATGAATTGCTTCAAGTATTAAGTATCTCCTTGACGGATAAAACTAATCTTCGGGACTTATTTAGCAAAACTAAATTTCAAAATGACAAAGAACGAATTAGCCTTAATGGACCAAGTTTGTTTAATTTTTAACAACGCCCCAATTTTAATGGGACACTAGTGATCTTAGATATAACAATATGATAGGTAACTTCCACTATCAAGAAATGTCTACTCAAGATGATATTATTGCAGAAAAAGAATCAGAAGCAATTAAGGAAAATTCAACTTTCAAGAGACTTAATTCGTTCTTAAAACAACTCGAATCTTTTGATGAGTTATATAAATCTTTATGGGATGCCGGAAATCCACTTAAATACAAGCCCGATTTTCAACCACTTTTGCTCAGCCTCCCTTTTCATAATCCAGATCTAAAAGACTTCTTTGGGGATAAATACAATCGAGAAACAAAAAGGAAATTAAGCTTAATTCAAGTCGAACAGACACAAAACTATGTAAATGACTATATCTTAAAATCTGGAGAAAATTCTGAAGAGGTATTTAAAGAAATTTATACTGCGGCTCATTTTATTCGAGAAAAATTAAGCTACTTAGATTGTATTTGTTTTTTACTTTCAAGTTTTAAATTTTCACCTTATGTCCGACTCCCATTGATCGGGAAATCCATCTATAGAGAACTCTCCTTTATATCACCCAAAAATTTTAATAAATTTCTATCTCTGAAATCTCAAAATAAAATAAGCGATACAATTCTGAAGATTGGAGCAAATATTACTAAAAAAATTTTGAGTGAAAAATTTCAGAAATATTTACAGAATAGAAATTCTCAAATTGTGGCAGTTAGTGACCTGCCCATAGAATGGATAACTATTGAAAATATTCCATTATGTTTTACTCATGACATAACACGCATACCAGAGACTACCCAAGCAAATATGCTAAATTCATTTGTTGGTAATACAATGTTTGACTTTTCTATTTCCAGTAATATTATTAATGAGACATTAGTAATAATAGGAACACAGGATGAAAATTTTCTAAAATGGCATAAGCTACTATTCGATATGGCTAAAAACCAAGGGTTTAAGGTGAAGATTTGTCTAACAATTGAACAGTTTATTTCTACAGTTAAAAAATATAACCCTAAGTTTTTAATTATTGATAGTCATGCAGATATAGACAGTAATAGCAAACAGACATACATACAAATTGGCAAAGAAAGATTAACAAATAAAGTGATAGAAGAAAATTTTATTTCAATCCCACTTGTTTTTATTTCCGCATGTGGTACAGCACCTGTGTATGGCACATTCAACCCAATTGCCAACTCATTCTTACAAATGGGTGCTAAATCAGTAACTTCTACTTTTTTACCTATAGATATTGATAATTCAACTATTGTATATTTAACAATTCTTGGAAACCTAAAAATTACAAGCGAAAAAGGCAGCTTCAATAATTGGTTGGAATATATATGTTACAATATTAGATCAACATTTATTCATCAAACTTTTCTTCCATTTATTGAAGATAAGAATTTAGAAAAAGAATATTATTCATTGATACAAAAAAGCCTTTATTTTCAAGAGAGACCGAGAATATATAAATCGATTATTAAAACTCATCAAAAAGTTCCAAAGAAGGACTTAAAAAAACATAAATCGAAGATTTTTGAATTTTTATACTACACAAATATTGGAAGAGGAGATTTAGTACATTTTGATAATTTCTTGAGAAGATTTAAGTAACTACTGCCAACACCGCTTCATCCAAATAACGGTTTTATCGAAAAAGTGTAATTTTAGAAACCAAGAAAGAATATGGTTAAGCCGACAAGTCCGCGTCCCTACTCCCGCAACTTGCGATAAGCGAAACCGTTAGGCATAATACATTAGAAAGTAAATGGACAATAGAATTCCGAAGATTATTAAAGATTACCAAAAAACAAATACCAAGAATTCAGAAGTAAATTATTTATCTTTTAATGATTGGCTAATTCAAAATAATGAATTTCAGGATGACTGGATAATTATTTGCCAAACAAATGAATTCGAATTTGAAGATTACTTTACCACAAGCTGTTTAATCCAAGCTGACAATGATTACTTAAAAAAATTCCTATCCGATTCTCATTGGTTTATAAATACCGAATTTGGAATTCCTAATAAGTATCAAGAAGCAAATGAGGAAATTGATTATAATAAAACAATTAAAGCAGTACTGAATGGAGTATTTTACTATCCATTTACATTCAGGAGACATTTCAACAATTACATCCCGGACAAATTTCAAGTAATAGAACATTTTTTACTTTATTATAACTGCTTTTGGGTTCAAGAAGAAATGGTTTATAAAGCTTTTTATAAAGATGGAGAGTTAAAAACGATTATAAAATGCATAATTAGAGAAAAAGAAGAAACTTATTTAATTGATGCTCACGTTCTGAAAGATTACCTCTCAGTAAGAAAAACATATCTTGCACGCTTTCACGATCATAGAAAAAGATCCAAGGAAGATATAACCAGTTTTCTTAAAAGCGATTTTCAAACTTATGAACTTAAAAATGAAAATTCCTTCTTTGAACTGGATTTAAGAACGGATATTCAATATGATAATATAAAAAGTACATCCAGACTTTTGGGAAAAGATATAATAAAACCCTATGAAAATCCTGAATCTTATTCTTGGTCAGCACAAAATGAAGAAAATGAATATTTAGATTTTATTATTGGAAGAAATGAAAATGGGAAAGAAATTAAACAATCTTGTGATCCCGATAGTTTGAGTAGCTATTTTGTAGATAAAGGGACAACACATTTTCTAACACCAATTTATTTTAAAAGAGAATTACTTCAGAAATATTATGCTGAACCAAGCAAATACAATATTTCAGAACATTCTATAGAATATTTAAATTTTTGGCGTATTGAAATTGATATTACGAAAGAAAAATTAGTTCAAGTTTATTTGGGGGATATGGGAAGAAACCTACCATTTTCTGAACAATTACATTGGAGACAATTTAATGTAGCTCCAAAGGGGAAGATTTCTAGTCATAGATTTAAAAGAGACTTCCTTGTTGAATTTGCCTCACTAGAAATAGAAGAAGCTCCAATTACATATTTTAAACAAGAATATAGCGAGTTAAATTCTCAGTTTAAATCCTTACACAGTAAATATTTATTTAAAGAATTAGCAAAAGATGATCAGCATTTATTTTCTACTTTGCATATTCCAGTAACAAATGAATGGAAAGAGCTTGATGAACAGATTTTAGGCTTAGCAAAAATTTGTACCGATTCATTTGATCAAAAAATTCTTTCAAAAATTACTGGAAAGAAAATTGGAGATGAAGGCAAAAATGGAAAACCAATTAAAGGATCTCTTACACTATTATATGAATATCTTTCCAGCTTTATAAAGGAAGAGGAGTTAGAAGTAATAATTGCTCCTTTCAATATGCTTCAAGCTTTCAGATCATCTAGTGTCGCACATAGAAAAAGTAAAACTTTAGAAAAAACTTTAAAGAAATACAAACTGGAGGATTTGAGTAACGAAAAAAAGTTCGAAACTATATTGATGGAATTAATTAATTCTTTCAAAGCTTTAAAAGAGAGATTAGAATAAATGTACTATGCCCAACAAAGTCGGTTAAGCGCAAATAGCGGGCAATTGAGTGAAAAGTCTTATTTTAGAGACCAACTAAAAAACAACTAAGCCGACAAGAACGTGTACCTACCTCACGCTACTTGCTTTAACCAAGACCGTTGGCGGCAATTATTTTGAACAACAATCCAAGTAATAAGAATGGCAAATATTCAAAAAGTGAATCAATCTTTGGTACAGAAGAAAAATTTAGGATTAGAAGAAATATTATTTAGCAATCTTAATCAAGACTTTTCATCTCTTGAATTAATAATCACCATAAATGATGAGAACTTGAATATTAAAGAGTTAAGTTCTTATCTTGATTTTATATATCGGACAGATGGTAAACTATATAATAAAAGTTTTTTGAGTTATGCCAGGATGCCGAGAGTACAATTGGAGATAAGTGAAATAAGAAAAGGATCTTGGGAAATAGTTATTGAAAAGGTTTTAAATTCTATAGATGGACAAAATTTGATGATTATTTATTTAGTTCTCAAATACTTGCCAAAAGTTATTGAAGCATCTCTGGATGGAACACATAAATATTACCAAATATTAAATGAAAGAGAAGATTACCTAGAGAAATCATCCAAGAGAAAATATAGAAGTCCATTAAAAAAAGCTATTAACGAAGATGAAATTTTTGAAAATACTTCACAAAAGGAAAAGGATAAACTTTATAAAGTTCTTTTAGAATTTTACAAAAAGAAAAACCTTGCTGCTAGTAGATTCGCGAAAAAATATGTCAAAAATATCAAATTAAAACCTAAGAAAAAATAACAGCTTCCAACAGCAGTTCATCTCAAATTCTGGGTATTCCAGAAATAGTTTAATTTTAATAACCAGGGAAGAAGATGGTTAAGCCGACAAGTCCGCCTCTCTACTCTGGAACTTGCGATAACCGCAAACCGTTGTGAGCAATAATTAAATTAAAATATGCCTTTTAAAGACGAGATTAAACAAGAAATAGAAAACTACATAACTAATCATCTCCCAGAAGAAAATTGGTTTGAAGATTATTTCGATTTTATAGATGATCAAAAATTAAGAATAAGGCTCTCAGAAGAATTTAAAGCAATCCGCTATATATATAAATTTTTTGAAGGTATACAAGCTGAAGAATGGCTTAAAAACGCACAGATAAGAATTCAGATTTTTTATTATGCATCCATATATGAAGCTGTAATACATCATATACTTTTTGAATTACTTCCTGATGAGCAAGAAGTAAAGAAATTATTCATTACAAAAACGTATAAAAAAATTTCAGTTAGCCATGAATTAAATAAACTTGAACATGACGGAAAAAAAATCCTCACCATGTATCAAAAAGATATTAATAGAGAAATCACTACAATTAGGTTTGAAGACAAAATAGATGCTTCAATAAAATTGAATCTAATCAATAGAAGTCTAGGAGAGGAATTAAAAGACATATATCGATTAAGAAATGCAATTCACCTACATGCGGAAATTAAGAAAGGAATTGAATACGAAATGGAAATGTCTACAATTGCGTATAGGAGAATGAAAATTTTTAAAGAACAAATTGTAATTGGTTTGCAAAAACACTCAATCCTGCAATAATTACAGAGAAAAAATTATTTTCACAAGTAAAAAAATAAAGACAAATAATTATGCAGTTAAATTACTTTCCAATACAATTTGATTTTTCAGATTACCAGATATTAACGGAAACATATTCTGATGAAAGATTGCAAGAGTTGAGGCGAAATTATAATAATTTTTACTCATTTTTTAAGGATGGTAATTTGATTGTTATATCCAATAAGGATGATAAGAAAAGCCAACTTAGCGGTAAGGTAGAAAAGCGTTCGGTGTTTGACGAGGGTAAGGTAACCACATCGTTGGTAAAACATATTTTTTTTAGAACCTTTAAAGATAGATTTCAAGGCTTTGTACCAGTTGATTTTTATCCTTTTCGTTTTTATTCACGTCAAAATAAAGATGATTTAATTCTAAATTTTCTGCCAGAAAGATTAAAACATAAAATTGCGTTCAAAAAACTAATCGAAGTACAACTCCGAGAAACAAATATTAATGATTCTAGAGGATTTGCATTTTTAGTTAATATTCGCAGAAACTGGGTGTTTAATATCTCGTGTTTGGAGCTATATCAGGAAGGTTTTGATTTAGTAGACTTTGAAGTATTACACACAGAATCGCTTCCGGGATTAGATAATATACTTGCTCCAAACGAAGATTTTGTAGGGGTTATAAAATCTATTAGTGGAAATATAGCGATGGTTTCCACAAATGAAGGTGAGGAAAGCTATCCACTAAATGAGCTCTTCATCCGTAAAACGAAGAGAAATATTCAAGCCTATCTGAACTTTGCTATTAATGAGCAAAAATCCCATCAAATATTAGAAGCTGTAAAAAATGAGCGTATTAAGAAGCAAAATCCGGTAAATCAGTTTACTGAAATAAATAAGATTGCAAAGTATCTTTTTTCGGATGATGGTAATCCAATTTTATTTCAAAACAGAGATGGATTTTGTTTTAAAGTAGATACTTCACCATTGCAAGTGCAAAATAGCATGAATTTGCAAACACCAACATTCATTTATGATCATGCTGGTACAAAAAAAAATAGTATAAATGCTGATATGGGATTGTCTAACTATGGCCCATATGATAGCATAAGTTTTGATATAAAAAAACCAAGAATAATTAGTATTTGTCATAGAGCCAAGCGAGGGGATTTTACAAGATTCTTATCTCATTTAAAGGATGGTATAGCAAACTCCCGATACTTCCAAAAAGGATTACTTAAGAAATATGAACTTCAGGATATAAATTATGATATACAGGAAATTTCTGATTACGACCTAAAGGATTATTTCGGTATAATAAGTAATCATGATAATGAAAAACCACATCTTGCTATAATTGAGATACCGGATAGATTTAAAACTCTATCAGATAGGGATAATCCATATTATAAGATTAAAGCCAAGCTACTTTCTTTAGAAATACCGGTGCAATTTGTAAGGTCATCCACCATATCTAAATATACAGAGTATATATTAAACCCATTAGCTCTTCAAATCTATGCAAAGCTTGGAGGAACACCGTGGGTATTGCCTGCTCAAAGGTCGGTTGATAGAGAAATCGTAATAGGAATAGGGCATAGTTGGTTAAGAAGTAATATCTACAAGGGTGCTGAAAGTAGTCGTGTAGTAGGGATAACAACCTTCATGTCTAGTGATGGGCAATATCTTTTGGGAGATAAGGTAAAGGATGTTCCTTACGAAAGTTATTTTGAAGAATTACTCAAAAGTCTTAAAAACTCTATTAGTAGTCTTTCAGATGAATACGCGTGGCAAAAAGGAGATACTGTAAGATTGATTTTTCACATATTTAAACCTATCAAAAATGTGGAGTTTGATGTTATTAGTCAGTTAGTTAAAGAGATAAGCCACTTTAATATCAAGTTTGCATTCGTAACAATAAGTAAAAGACATCCAAGTATTTTATTTGATACTAGTCAACTAGGTGAATCAAAATATGGATCGAGTCAAACAATAGGGAAGTGTATCCCACAACGAGGAAGTAATGTTTTTATAGATGATGAAACCTGTTTAGTGCAGATGCTAGGAGCAAGAGAATTAAAAACGGCTAAGCATGGTATGAGTACACCTATTCAAATTAAAATAAGAAAGCCTCAGGGGAATTATGAAAACCCAGAATTAAAAGATTTGATGTTTTATGATTTGAATTATATTACTCAACAGATTTATTCCTTCACCTATTTATCATGGAGGGGCTTTTTACCGAGAGAGGAACCTGCGACTATGTTATATTCTAACCTTATTTCAAGATTACTTGGAAAAATGAGACATATACCAGAGTGGGATGCGGATAAATTAAACTATACCCTAAAGCGTAAAAAATGGTTTTTATAGAAGAGAAGCATAGTTATTTAAGCAGTTTAACCAACCAACCAAAGCAAATTGCTTTGTTTGCTTTGGTTTCTAGTGAGGTATTTCAATTACCTATAGGTAGCTTTTCAGAATCTGATACAATTTATTACTCTTCTATTCATGCGATTAAAAAAAATTTAAAAGATGATTTCAGGTCTCAATATGTCAAAATATCACAACGTAAAGTTTCGGAGAACCCTACCGCTCCTTTTGTACATGACGATTTCCTGATTTTTACATTGATCATTGGAGTGCTAAAATTTGAATGTGATAAAGACTGGCTATTGCGGGTTATCCGAAGCCGAGCTAGAGGTAGAGTAACTACCACTTTTGAAAATTTATTATCAGGTAACTATCAAAGTAAAGCCAACAATCAGTCTATGGTTTTGGTATTTCTCTTTTTATTGGATAAATCAAAAATAAACAATGACCAATTGAATGAAGCATATTATGCAATGTGCGACACGAAAGAATCATTTAACAGCGACTTCATACGTATCGTTTACTACCGTGCATTTGATATTATTATCCAATTTAAGTTGCCTAGAGATGCCGATGAAGTATCTCGTTTGTTAGAATTTGAAATTAGATTTAAGAAGAGAATAAATTTTATTACTTACCTGACATATAACACTTTATTACTTTTAATTTTAATAGGAGCTTATCGCATTCTACATTCTCTTCCAGAAGATATGAAGGAAAAGATTAATGAGATAGGAATTTTAATTGGAATCGGTGGGATAGGATTGTTTGGTAATATTATTCCAAAATTGAGATTGAATTTTCGGAACCTGATATTTAGATTTTTTGGATATCAAAATAAGAATAGTAATCATTATTTATGAATTTGTAATTGGATAAAAAGTAAAAATGAAATAAACCTAAAAAACTAAAACCAACAACTATTAATGGCCAATAGGCGGCAGCGTTTAAAAAAATAATTAACTTGATCAACGAACTAATACTAAGCTAACAAATCCGTGTCCAATCCGCCAACTGGCGAACCGAGATCGTGAGGCAAAATTATTTTTTAGAATTTTTTATTTTAATAAGTTTGAAAGAAATAAAGATACCAGACTATTGATTATGCATTGCGATATCGAAATGTAAATACTAAAGTGAGGATAAAGATGAATGATTATTTTAAAAATCTACTATAGCCTTTTTTATATCATTTATATAGTAAACCCAATATTTATTAGAAATACTAAATAGTAATAAACATTTTTCGCGCCCTCCTTTTTATTAAAAATATATGAGTTATTATATATACTTATATATCAAGTTATGAAGAACTAATATTAAGTTCATACACAAGAGAATATGTCTGGTATCTTTTCTGATCAAAAATTAAAGCAAGATCTCAAATCAAGATTTCAAAAAATAAATGATGTAGGAGAGTTCATTTCTTTTTTAAATTTCTTTGAAAGAAATTCCATTGGGCAAGAAAAGAAAAAAGCTTTAAAACCTATTACCGAAAAAGAAGTTTACCATTTATCCAAAACTAGGGATACTAGATATGACCATTTTGAAATCCCTAAGAAAAATGGAAACAATCGCGATATTAAAGCCCCTGACCGAAGGCTTAAAAGAATTCAGGGATTAATTAATGAAGTTTTGCAAGTAATATTTGAAGATTCAAAAAGTGATTGTACCAATGGTTTCTTATATGGTAGAGATATACGAACCAATGCAGAACCACATATAAATAAGAATTTCGTTCTTAACCTTGATATCGAGAACTTTTTTCCGTCTATTGAGTTTAGACGAATCAAAACAGTTTTAGAATTACAACCTTTCGATTTATCACGCAGTAGAGAGCCCATAGCCTTTCTTATTGCAAATATCTGTACTTTAAATGGTATGCTACCTCAGGGATCACCTGCGTCCCCAATTTTATCTAACATTGTCACTCAAAAATTAGATCGAAGAATCCAAAGATTATGCTTTCAAAAAAAAGTGAAATATACCAGATATGCAGATGACCTAACTTTTTCATCAAATCGAGATGTATTCGATCAAAAGTTGATAAAGAAAATCGAAAAGATTATTAAATCAGAAAAATTCCAATTGAATTACAACAAGACACGACTTCGCAATTCAATGGAGCGTCAAGAGGTAACGGGTCTTATTGTTAATAGAAAAGTAAATATTAAAAGAAAGTATTTACAAAAAACCCGTGCAATGCTCAATAATTGGGAGAAAGGCGGCTTAAAATATGCAGAAAGAGAATTCCAAAAACATCAGCCAGTTGAAAAAGTGGAATATGATTTTAGAGAAGTTTTATTAGGCCATCTTTCATTTATTAGGCTAATTAAGGGAGAAACAAAATATACTGATCAGTTACTTCTAAACTATTATTTCCTATACCACCAAATTAATTATGATCACATAAAAAATAGCGCTGTCAAGACCAGACTAAGAAAAGACAATGTGGAAATGGAAAAGCTATTGTCAGAAAAAACAGCCTATACTCGAGATGAGATTTTCATAGCCTTCTGTACTAGTGCCTTTCATCAAGTTGAAAACTTAATAAATTACTACTACTATAAAAAATATCCAGTTTTAGAAAATTTGTTACAAGTCCTAATTGAAGAAAATCCTTTTTTCAAAAGTCGCTATAAAAGACTGGAAAAAGCTAAAAAATCGGTTAAAAAGATCAGTGATTTAAATATTAATGTACTAATATTTTTATATGAAAAAGAGTTCTATTTTGACAAGGGAATTTTTTATGATAAAAAGATTACTAAGCTTAGAAGAATTAGAAATGATAAGTCGCATAGATGCGAAGTTATTGACTCAGATAAACCTAAAATAATAAGCGAATACCAGCAATTTAAAAAAAGAACAGAAAACTTAAAAAATTATTCGCCAACTAAAGAGGAAGAACATTTAGTTTCTCAATATGAGGTTATCCGCTTTTTAGAAGAAAAGAATTTCAAAAAAGTACGAGGAATTGTGAATTCCATAAATGAGAACATAAAAAATTACTTTGCCTAATAACAGTCGGTTAAAGAAAATAGCTCAGATTTCTACTTTTATCCAGTTCTAAAATTGGGAGGAGGGCTCTGAATTTTAAATATGAAAAACCTAACTAAGAAAAAAATTGTTCTATTCGTAATATTACTTCTTGCCATTGCAGAAGTTGGGTCATCTTTCATTACAGGAATATTATTTCCTTTTACAAGTAATTAAAAGAGAAAATAACTTGGGATAATAATCATTAATTGATTCAAAAATTGATTACACTGTCCAGTGCATCATCTGCATCTCTATGAATAAAGTTGGCTTGGTAATTTAGCGTGGTTTTTAGGTCACTATGGCGGTAAAGCTTTTGTAGCATTAAGGGGTGTATCTTATCTCCGGCTATGTTTCCAAAAGTATGACGTGCTATGTGGTTTGAAAGATTTTTGTCTATTTCACACTCTTTAGCTATTCGTTTCAGGAACTTATTTAAAACCTTAGTAGCGTTCCTCATTTTAAGAAATACGCTTTTTGGATCATTTTGATTAGCATCTTTTAAAAATGGAAAAATATAGCCGTTGTTTTCCGTTTTATCCATCAGGTAAAGGTTAAAGATGGTTATGGCTTTTTCCGGGACTTTAAAGCTCAATGGTTTTTCATTCTTATTCATCACGTAGTACAGGCGGCCATCTTTTATATCTGTCCACTTCAAGGCTACAACATCTGAAATTCTTATACCTGCAAAGTAGAAGGAAACAAGCCAGATATTCCTGGTGTGCCATATCGAAGAATGACTTTCCGCTGCTAGATTTTCAATTTTGATAACTTCCTCAGCAGTCAGTCCAATTTTATTTCCTGAGCCAATTCTGATTTTTTCTTTTTCGCCAGCGAAAGGATAATATTTTTGAGAAACAATCCCATCTTTTATAGCAACATTAAAGAGGGTTCTAATAAAAATAAGTTGGTTTGTAATGGTTCTTGTCTTTTGTCCCAGGTAAGTGGAGCAGAAGGCTTTGTACTTATTTAGAAATGATTCATTAATTTCCCGAAACTCCAGCCGAGTATTTCTCTTAAAATAGGTAATGGCATCCTCAAACGAATATTCACCTTTTCTGGTCTTACTTAATCTTATTCGTCTTCGCTCTTTTATTGATTTTATAACCGCCTCTTTCCTTTGACTGGTTTTGAGGTTCAGAAATTCTTCCAGATTATAGAGAATAGACAGCTCAGATTTCGCGACAGAAAAAGTTCCTTTATCATATTTTTGTTTAACACGTTCAGCCGCTACTGCAAAGAAAGATTGAGATCCTCCCGGTCCTTTGAGTTTGTTTTTAATCTGCCTGGGCGTCAAATCATCTTCTGAATGAAAATACAAATCCTGGGCCTCGGTCATTTTCTTCATCAGGAAATGATTCAGTTTTTTATGGTTAGGATGGCTTTTTTTAACCTTTCCAAACTTTTTGTCCCAATCTTTTTCAAGAATATAGTGTCCAAGCCAATGGTAGTTTGTCTTATAATTTTCACTAATTCTAAGAGCAAGAGGAATAGTTTCATCTTTCCTGATCATATTTTTGCGCAAGACAACTTTTATACTGGCCATAACGAACTTATTTTTAGATATTTAAATATAAATAAAAATTCTAAAAACTAGTACAGAATAAGTACAGAATAATTCCATTTTACCTGTTATTCTTTGATATCACTAAAAATGTAAAAGCCTGAAAAACATAGCATTTATGGGTGTTTGACGGATTTTGAGGCTCCTCTAATTTCAGCTCATAACCCGAAGGTCACTGGTTCGAGTCCAGTTCCCGCTACTAGCAATGACAAGGCTTTACAGAAATGTAAGGCCTTTTTTTATGGACTGGGTACAACATAGGTACAACATTTTTGGAAAGCCAAATTTGAATAGAAAATAATGTTAATTAACATTATTTGGGGATATTTCCTATCTCATTCGAAGTGTAACTTAGTAATTTGAAGGATTTGTATAATTCTCTATTTCATTAAATAGCTTATTAAAAAACAATGTTCTAATTCTTCAGTATAAGATCTTGGTAATTTTTTAATTGAAATTATTATCAAATTATGTGATAAACCTTTTGAAATCTGTTCCTATTCTTTTTGCACAATCTGTGCATTGATTTTTTTTTATCTTTGTAGTGTGAAAATTATCGCTGTCATATTATCTCTATATATATTCGGGCTTAACTTATTAGCCTGTAATGATAGTGACACTTCACAAGTGATTTCTGATTCAGAAGTAACAGTGGTTGCTACGCAGAATTTAGATATCGACTATTCACATGATAAAGTAGCAGATTTATGCCCTCCT
>VMHT01049235.1_pt1 | contig 16015 bp, 22 predicted proteins | sample 4693611 | NCBI WGS metagenome assembly VMHT01 (sample SAMN12280063, study PRJNA550983) | marine metagenome | isolation source: seawater sampled from same location over 5 years 0.02-0.2 micron viral filtrate | place: USA: collected off the coast of southern California halfway between the port... ... | reverse complement strand
TTGAGCCTCCTCCCTATCAGAATAAACTGAGTTTATCCTAATAGGCGACCAAACCAAGGGAGAAAACTCAATGAACTTTTATACTAATACACATCCGTACTATTGTGGAATCGATCTTCACACAAGACTGCTCTATGTCTGCATTATTGATAATGAAAATAATATTCTCGTACACGAAAAAATTGATGATTCACCTGACAAACTGTTAGCGCTTTTAAAACCCTATCTGGGCAATATTGTTGTTGGTGTTGAATGCATGCACTGCTGGTATTGGGTGTCTGATTTTTGTGAAGAGCACAATATTGACTTTATTCTTGGCCATGCGCTTTACATGAAAGCCATTCATGCTGGTAAAACCAAAAATGATAAGATTGATGCACTTAAGATTGCCAAGCTCATGCGGGGAGGGAACTTCCCACTCGCGCATGCCTATTCAAAAGAGCATCGCTCAATACGTGATGCGCTTCGTCGTAGAACCCACATAATGAGAATGAGTGCGCAACTGAAAGCGCACGTGTCCAGTACGATTAGTCAATACAATCTACCTGCGCTGGAGTCTCGTTTGAATCTGCAAAATTCACCTGACCGAGAAAAAATGCATCACTTTTTTCCCGATGAAGCTGTGCAAAAGAGCATGGATTTAAATCTCAATATTATCGAAACCATGGTGAGTGAACTTTACAAGATTGAACATTATGTAAAGACTCAGGCACAAACACACCGTGCAACAGATTTACATATCCTTAAGTCGTTTCCAGGTATCGGAAAAATTTTAGCCCTGACCATTTTGTATGAAGTTGGCGATATTAAGCGGTTTCCATCAGTTCAAAAGTTTGCCTCGTATTCACGGTTAGTGAAATGCAAAGCTGAGTCGGCCGGTAAAACACATGGCACGCAGGGTAATAAGATTGGCAACGCACACTTGAAGTGGGCATTCAGTGAAGCAGCGGTGTTGTACCTCAAAGGTAATGACAACGCCAAACGGTATCTAGCCAAGTTACAAAAGAGAATGAGCAAGGCGAAGGCCTTATCAGCACTCGCTCACAAAATCGGAAGATGTACTTACTTTATGTTGAAGAATCAGCAGGTATTCGATGAAGAACGCTTTTTAAACGGGTAAGTCGCGCAGTGGCATGAGCTTTAGCGTCTAACTGGTTAAACGACGAGTATCGACTTATCGCACAGTACTCTGCATTAAGCAGCATCGATAAGTATACCAACAAGTCATAACCTGCTGCGTTTGATTAGACATGCCACTGTTGCGCATCTCTACCTTTTTACGAATTTGCTTACACCTTCACTGAACCTGATACTAACTGGTCAATGCAGCCACTTAGGTTTGAATAGGACAGAGGAAGGTTAACCGATGAATGTCTAGTGCCGTTGCCAGTCAAAAGGAATTGAAAAGAGCAACAATAAGAGCCTCTATATGTGTTTGACGTAGGCAATACGCTTAACATCGACCATGACAGACGAAGTAAACGAGTTCTAAAAAGGCAACGGTATTGATCTTGAAATAGTGGTCAAAGGGCTATCTTTTTTCATTGACAGCCCGGAGGCTCATATGTGTTAGGCGGCATGCAGATCTATTGGCTGTACGTTATCCAAGTTGATGCTTTGCTTTGCCTGCCAGAGTTCATAGTTGTCTTGCATACTAAGCCAACTTTCAGGGCTGCGCCCTAATACCTTTGATAGCCTTAATGCCATTTCTGGCGTTACTGCACTTTTCCCCTTAACGACGCGATTGAGTGTAGAAGCGGCAACACCAAGATGTGTCGCAAGTGTCCGGCAACTTATGCCGTGTGGCTCCATGTAAATGGACTCAATAAATTCACCGGGATGTGGTGGGTTATGCATATTCATTAGTGATAATCCTCGTAATTTAAGATGTAAGCATTACCATCCGTGAACTCGAAAGTTACTCTCCAATTACCGTTAACTGATATCGACCAAATATTTGACCTTTCTCCTTTAAGTTGGTGAAGAGAAAATCCGGGCAAATTAATGTCATCGATATCTTGTGCGGTATGGATAGCAGCTAACTGCATGCGAAGTTTTTTCGCATGCTTAGTCTGTATACCTGAAGTTTTCCCTTTTTCGAAAAAGAGCTTCAGACCCTTATGTTTAAATGACTTAATCATAGGAAGAGTGTAGCGTATTGCGCAACGCGGTGCAACTTATCGCCTAACTTTTAAATAAGGGGCGCAGGCGCGTAGGGCATAATGGCGAAGCCGCCCTGCGTGTATGCGTCCCAGCGAACGAAGTGAGTGACTTAATTTTTTTGTTATACGCGTTTTTCAATGAAGTGCATACCCCAGCGGTTTGATGCAGAAAGCATAAAGGCAAAATAAACGATTGAAAATACACAGCCCAAGAATGCTTCACTTCCTGTTTTTAAGAGTAGAGATTTAAAGAAATTCACTACGAGGCAAAACAGGGCTATAAACCAAATTGCTTTTAAAACGTTATCGTAAATATGGTTATTTAGAATGCCGCTGTGTTCTTGGAAGCTGAAGAAAAAGCCTGAAAGTTTACAAATAAGCCAAGTTAAGAAAAAAGATGAGAATGAAATGAAGATTACAGCTGCTATTTCTTGAGTAAATACGCCGATTAAAAGCGCTGAACCACACCAAATTAGTGGTAACTTAAGTCCTAATTTTTGTGTAATGAGAAGGTACTTAGGTTTTTTAAGCTGCATTTCTATCCTTGATGCTCATAGCGTATAACTTCCAAATATGGGGCGCAGACACGTGTGCAAACATGGCGAAGCCGCGCACGTGTTTGCGTCCCAGCGAGCGGCAGCGAGTGACATAATTTGTTTGTTATGTTTTCCGCAAATGTTCATAAAAGAGACTTGCAGAAAGACCAATGATAACAGCAAAGTATGCATAACCTAACAATGCCTCGAAGGTAGCGATAAACCTAGTTGTACCAGTTGGGAGAAAATCACCATATCCAAGGGTAGTAAATGTTACAACGCTAAAATAGAGGTGGTCTGCAAACCCTATAGCGGCGACCCCATTTACAACTACACCACCATAAATCTGGTATGCATTCGCGAATGCAAAGATAACTGCTAGCATATCTGTCGCTATAGTAATTGCAGTAAAAATAAACCTATTGTCAGAAGCGTGCGAACTTAACGCCCTGCGTAGCGAAAATGGAGCGGCTACAGCGAAAAAGGAAGCGTATATAAACGCCCAAAATACCGAGTAATTTAGTACTAAGAAGTAGACTAGTACAGCCAATATTTGCGTAATTGCAGTAACTATTCTTTGTTGCTGTTTAATCAACTGTATCTTCCCTGAACATAACTTTAAGCTTTGGGGCGCAGGCACGGGGCTATAATCGCGAAGCGGCCCCGTGTATGCGTCCCAGCGAACGAAGTGAGTGACAATAGCGTTTTGTTAGCTGCCCAACTGTGTGATATGCAACAGTTCACCCACTGGCCCCCATAAATAAAATACCTTACCCCAAGACTCTTGTTGTATTGGTGTAATCTTGGTTTTGTGTTCCGACTTAGAACATAGCTCATGAGCACCGTAGATCTCTGAAACGCAAATTTGCAACATGAAGTTTTTGGCTAAACCTTCATTGTAGAAGCGCTGCAAAAAGAAAAGACAATCTCCGTTTTCAAAAAGTGTGAGATCGTCGGTTACGTATTCTGATTTGAAGCCAATTTCCGAGTAGAAAGACTTTGATATTTCGTAATCCTTACTTGGAACAAATGTTTTTATATCTATTACATCCATGACGCTTTCCAAAGGCAGCTAACTTTCCAATAACGGGCGCAGACATGTGGGGCATAATGGCGAAGCCGCCCCGCGTGTATGCGTCCCAGCGAACGAAGTGAGTGTGTTGATTGGGTTGTTATGCATCAAAAAACCCAAACAACCTAGTGTAGTTTTTTACATATGTATTAGTTGTTACCAACGGCCACAAAAACAATCCATTGGCGAAAACAGGAAAAGCGATAATGACCGCGAAATCTGCGCTAGCCTGAAAAACGCATGAAATACCAAATAACACTCCTAATAAGAAAGTGACAATAGTGTATTTCCTATACCAGCCCAGTTTTTTGTAAAGGGTTTTAAACTCAAAGTCGTTAGTAATACCATTGATGCATAAAAAAAGAATGACACTAGATGGAATAAGCAACACTATGCTAATGGGGCTGGCTTTGCTGATAGCTAAGCAAATTAGATAAATGAAACCAGTAGCCAGTGACCAATGAAACACTACGCCCTTATAAATATATTGCCTATTAAATGGGTCAGAAGGAATAGGGGTACGGTTCATAATTTCACTTTGATGCATAACTTCCAAATATGGGGCGCAAACACGTGTGCAACAATGGCGAAGCCGCGCACGTGTTTGCGTCCCAGCGAGCGGCAGCGAGTGCCATAATTTGTTTGTTATGTGACTTTACCCTAAATAAGAGCATGCTTTTTGTACTTTTTAACAAACACTTTAGCTTCTGCCAACGTTGAAGGGTAAGAAACGTTGCAATAGCTATTTTTGATAGGCCTGATTTTTTGAAAATAGAAACCATGGTGGACGAGGTATGCCACCTTTTTCCATTGGGCGATATCAGACTTTTTTGGTGCTTTGAAATGCCGGCCTAAATTATAAGTAACACCACCACAAGAAACACACTGGCCGTGCAATGGATAATCGCATGGCGCACCAGGAAAGCTACGTTGAAAAGAGGTTTTGCAGTCGAGGCAAGCATACGCCATAGAATACTTACCACTTGAAAAAGAAGCTTTGTCTGGTTTGACTGGTTTAGTTCTGTAACCAGAATCCCATCTCAGTGCTTTTTTAGTATTTCTATCCATGAATATCCTGAGCCACATAACTTTTCAATAACGGGCGCAGGCACGCGGGGCATAATGGCGAAGCCGCCCCGCGTGTATGCGTCCCAGCGAACGAAGTGAGCGAGTTTATTGAGTTGTTAGGTGGCATTGTTTCCCCGAAGATATACACCAATATGGTCGCCCGAATACTTATGGTTTTTAAAATTACCACGTTTGACAATTGGGATAGAGCCTAAAGTATTGGTTATTTGTTGTTGAAGTTCTGGAGTGCTGAAGTTTGAATTTTTTGGAACAACTATAAGTGGCGTAAATAAGAAGTGAGAGAAATCTTGATTGCCACTTACTACGGTATATCCACTTTTTTCTAATTTGATTCGCAGGTTAGCTAACTTTGTTTTATTAACTCCGTTTGAATGGAGATGAATAGTAGGTTTGGCGACTGATGTGCACCCAGCTAATACAATGATAAAAAATGACAGTATTATCGTTTTCATCCCTGACACCTAACTTCTAAATATGGGGCACAAACAGGCAGGCTATAATGGCGAAGCCGCCTGCCTGTTTGTGTCCCAGCCCGCCTGCGGGCGACATAATTTTTTTGTTAGCTGCCACTTTTGTTAAACATTTTTGGTGAACGCCAACTAACAAGCCCTGACAATATAAACAATACGGCAAAAGTAAGATACCAATACTCTTGAGTGAGGCCGATAAGCTTTACACTATTGTCGGTAATGAAGTACGTAATAAAAGCAGCAACCAAAATGTGCTGAATTTTTAAGGATTTTTTGTGTGTGCGCTGCCCAATATAGAAGCCAACACCAGCAGGAATGCCACACAAGAAAAACACCAAGAAATACGCTGCAATACTTCCTTGTTTAGCTAGTGAAGTAAGACTAAATAAAACAGCAATCGCCGCAACGGCTAAACCAAAGATCCATGCATCTCTATCTATTGCCAAACCTACCTCCTTGGCAGCTAACATTTAAATGATGCGGACCCTAAGAACCGCATATTAATTTTTATCATACTGGGCTAACTCCCGCCATCCCTTGCTGTGACTGAGCTGGCATCGCTATTAATATTTTGCGAACCTATTTATATGCGAACCATGGTTCGCATATAAATGAATCACTATCATCATAGTACAGCTTTACGCTGCCAAGTCATACACTTAGGAGTTCGCAAAACATGAACCACAAAAAAAATACGAATCGCTGAGTCGGGGCAGAACCTGATTAACCGCATTTCCTTTGCCGTTAACAGGCTGGGATACAGCAAAAGGACTGAGCAAACTTACCGCTACTGGATAAAGTATTTCTTGAACTACAATCGCACTACGCCTGCCCAAGGCCTTTGTACAGAAGATATCAACCGCTTTCTCCAACATATATCGAACCGCAACAAATCAGCCTCGACGCTAAATGCCGCCATTAATGCGATTAATTTCTTCTTTAAGCATGTTTTGGAACGGGAGATGGGCCAGCTTGACCCGATCCTTCGCCCCAAATCACCGACAAATCTGCCTGTTGTGTTCACCCATCAAGAAGCAATGAAAATACTCCGTGCCATGCACGGTACACATCGTCTTATGGCATCCATACTCTACGGCTCAGGCCTTCGGATAAGTGAGTGTGTTCAACTGAGAGTGAAAGACGTGGATTTATCTCTGAGAACTATCCATGTTAAGTGCACCAAAGGTAAGAAAGACCGTGTCACGCTATTCCCTGAGAAACTTATTAGGCCATTGTCTCAACAAATACAATGGAGGAAGTCTTTGCACGACTATGACTTAAGTCTGGGCGAAGGGTATGTCGTGCTGCCTTATTCATTGAGGAAGAAATACCCTGCCGCAGAACGGGCGCTGGGCTGGCAATATCTCTTTCCTTCAGCCATAGCAAGAGTGGACAAAACCTTTAACGTAAAGCGTCGTTGGTATACGTCAACCCGCACGTTACAAAAAGCAGTAAAGAGAGCGATTCAGATTACCGGAGTGCACAAACACGGCAGTTGCCACACATTTCGTCATACATTTGCAACTGAGCTTTTACGCGCTGGATACGATATCCGAACTATTCAGGAGTTACTGGGGCATACATCTGTACAAACAACGCAAATATATACGCATGTTGTAAAACAGGGGCCTAATGAAGTAAGGAGCCCACTGGATTGAGTGGTGCTGGGGTGACATATTTATTGTTACCCCAAGGTCCGTTTTACGTACTTTTCTGCCGTTTAATTACAAATATTCGAACGGCTGCTATTGGCACTAAATTGCAGGACTTATTCGCAATTTCCTTAGTAAAGAGCAGGACTCGGGCTCCTAGACTTAACAGTGGTGAATCAATGGAAATATTATAAACGGTATTACTGGCTCTATAGTATCGATAGTATTTCCTTGAAACCAATTCTTTGTCGCAACATGTGTTAAGGCTTAATGTCTAGGGTTACTTTTTTGAGGTATCAGTCTTTTAGTCGTAACAAAAAAATAATACCTACGTCATCATTTTTTGGCCTACTAAAAGCCCATTTGAACAGTAAAAGGAAGTAATAAATGAAATTAATGTCTATTGGATTTTTTTTAGCTATTCTAGTGTCATTTTCTAAGCTAGCTGTAAGTTCGGAAGTCGTTGAGTGTTATGATTGCAGCCATTCCGATAAAATTGTGTCATGGGGTATGTTGAACTTAAAGGTTGGTGAAAAAAAGCATATTACGCTTGTTGATATTTACAATAAAAATGCTCGTTCTTTTGATGTAACTCTTTCTCTCACTCCCACTCTTCCAGGGATGCCTGAAGTTCCGGTTGTGACATACATGCTTTCCTCAGTTCCTTCGGGTATTTCAACAATGATGACGGACCTCAGCAATGCTTCGAACTCTCTGGTGGCCGAAGCTGAAGCAAAATCAATTCCGAAAGAAGTTATATCTTCACCCTGGGAATTCGTTAATTGCAGCTATTGTCGTGCTGATGTAAGCGACTATCTAAATAATAGCTTAGAGGGAAAGATAAAAACTGTAGAAGCGACGGCTATCTCCATAGCTCAGGCGCTTAACTTGATTAATACTAGTGTGCCAAACCAGTTTCAAATTCCACTTGAAACTGGCGGCAGTATTTTAGTTGAATTAACAGTAATTAACTCTCCAATAAAGTTAGAAGTTAAAATACTCAGAATTCTTGATACTAACAATAATGAAGTACAGCAAGATGTAACTAAGTTGAACAATATGAACATCAAAGCGGCGCTAGAGGCTCACATAGAAGATATGAACAACTATTTGAGCCCACTAGGATACGGCGTAAACATGAATTCTTTAATTTTTAGTGGTGGATTTTACAGAGGAAGGATAACGATAGAACGCTTCGATTATAAATAGCGATACCTATCTTTGCTGTACTAAATCTTTCCAAAAGCTACGAAATTTGTTTTTAAGCAACTAGAGATACTTCTATTAAAAAGCTTGGCCCTTGTTTGGGCTTAGCTTTTGGTGTAGCCGTTTACAAGGATAATAGGTTTCATAGTTTGAGACTATTTTGAGTTTTTATAAATCCGTGGATAACCAAAGGTTACTGCATATGCTGCTCGTCTAAGCGTACAATTGAAGCTAAAGCGGCCACCTGAAGAACTAGAGGCTATGAAGTACTTTTATTGCTGCAACTAAGAACATCAGCACATAAGTGTAAACGTCCGGTAATCCCACCTAACGCTTAGCAAATTGCCATGGCAATTTGCTCGATATCAACGTCGGCCTTACTGAGTTTATCGAGGCCAGTCATCACATACTCGAACACATTGAGATCATTAGCTTTAGCGGTTTCGATGATGCTGTAGAGAACCGCACTGGCATTTGCGCCCGTGGAGGTCTGGCTAAACAGCCAGTTTTTTCTGCCTATCAAGAACGGTTTAATCGCGTGCTCAGCGCGATTATTATCGATATTCAATAATCCGTCGAGTGTATAACGCGCCAGCTTTTCCCATTGATTCAAGCAGTATTGTATCGCTTCGCCTAATTTGGTTTTCGGTAGTGTCCACTTCCCATAAACTGAGACAGACGTAGTTGGAGTTTTTAGCGATGAATAATGCAGGGTGCAATCAAAAAGTTTAACTTTTCATAACCTTAGCTCATCAGTGTGTTGGATTAAATCGATGTTATTAGGTAGGTTGAGGTAGTAAATATTATTATGATTTAATATCCGATGGATGCATTTGAACTCATAACATATCTAAAGCTTCAAGTTAATCTCAAGCTTTATAAATTTTCGGATTCACGCATGATAATTACACTTATCATGCGTGAACTATTAAATTAATACAAAATACATTATCTTGAAAAGATTAATTATCGTTCCAACCAAACTCTTTAGAAAGTAATTTTCTTTTCCATCTATTCTCTATTTCAATCACTGACTCTTTAGACAAATCAATGTCGCAGACTTCAAGGATAGAGTATTGGAACTGACTAAAGCCCCCTTCTCCGGTTTCATTGAATAGCAACCGCAAGAGCTTATTACCCCCATGATGGCCATTGGCATATGCCGCCCAGCGATTCCAAAAACCATCAGCCCCATAGGCGCTGCCCACGTACTGTTTTCCCGTTAATCTATCACTAATTAGATAAACGCCAGACACAGATGAAAGCGCGGTCTTCCATGAGGGGTATTGGTGTCGATACAGCATTTCTAGTTCACTTCGGGATAGGCACACATGCTTGAAGTCGGAGAAATCTTGGAATGCCATTGGCTCTGGTAGAATAGAGTGAATCGTTGCTCTACCAGAAAGGGTTTCACCGGTGGGATACGAATTACGCCCTGTACGTTTAAAGTGAACTACCAGCCGCCCGATAAGGCTCTCGCCTATGTTAGTAAGCTCAGTGTCATAGTAATGACATTTTCCGTCACTGCTCGACGATGAAATGCCTTTTGATAGATAAACACCGACAAATAGCCACTGGCAAACCCCGGGCAGCTTGATAAGCGAAACGATAAAGTTACGACCGAAATTGCGCTTAGTTTGAGCCTGCTGCCATTGCTCAAATCGCCCATCGAAAAATGTTTCTAATGGGTTTTCAATTCCGTTCCATACGGCTAAGTGGCCTTTCACATCTACTGGGTCTAGCTCTAAAAGCTTGAGTACATCCATGTTCCTAATTTACCTATTATTTAATACTACAATTCAGCCATCCTTATAACACACTGCCACTACCCCATAAACCGGAATAGATTTGAGCTGGTGGGTAAATAGGCTTAAAATTGCTGTATAAGTAAACAGCACTATGGTTAATAAATGTTTCTACAATTCCACATGAGTAATATTGAAGCGTTTCTGAAAGAGCTAGAAGAACTGCTCCTCGATAGCGCCTGCCCGGCTTCAACATATTACTACGCCATTGAGCCTGTACTTAAAGAACAAGAAGAGGAACTTATTGAGCACGGCTACTCAAGCATTAATGTTGATATGTTTACTGGCCAAGAAGCGATTTTAAAAATTATTGATGCTTATAAGGACATGTACGTATTCGATGAAACGCCACAAAAGTCACGCCGGTTCGTACAAAAACACCCTGGCTTCGTAGTAGCAACCAAAAACAAACGAGAGATTATTGCTTGCATTGAAAAGATCAATAATGAGAAAAAGGCATTTAGAGCGGCAGTAGTAAAAAGCAGTGATGATGCCTACGAAAAGTGGCAGAACGTGCACGACCGGTTCAATTATTTAATCACTACGTCGGCTTATCGCACCATCTATGCATTTAAAGAGGATGTTCACCGAGTAAATTTCAATTGGGTTTCACGCCCACTCCATAAAGCTTATACGCTCGAAGAGTTGAAACAAAAAATAGATAAAGGGGTTCATACCGTTCCCTTGTCTTATTCTCGTCAGAGTTGGCTAGAGAAGCTTGAACACGACAAGTCGTTACTAGATGCACATCAAAGCGCAGAATTTGCGGTTAAACGCCGGATAAAGCTGCGGCCTGAATCATCCATTCGATTAGAGGATGCAGAAAAAGCAAAGGGATATGCTGCGAGTTTACCTTATGTCTTTTTCTCTCCCCCCAAATACCATACCCACCTTAGCAGTTTGATTGCGCCTCGGCACGTGAAAATTAAAGAAAATGTAGGGGATGGTTGGGTTTTGATTAATCGACGAATGAATCTCTATAAGCGAAATATTAAATAATAAACGCATCAAATTCTTGCCGTGTTTTCCGCGTGTGATCTTACTCTATTGTCATATCACTTTTTGTTATTACAGCTTTCATGCGCTGCTAAATAAATACTGTTCATATTAAAAATCGTACCTCCTAGTAATCTAGAAGGTCCTCCAACATTTTATCAAAACCCCAAATGGCAAAAAAATACTTTTGGCGCCCCCGTAAGCTTGGGCAATATTAAAGAGGCGATGCGGCCGTCCCCCAAATGGCAAAAAAAGAGCCATATGGAGCAATTAAATTTTGAATATTAATGACCTTCTCCCCCAAATAGCACCATGATATTGATGAGATTTCCAATAAACTGGAGACAATGCAGGTCTCAAAATGAAAAGCGCTACAGTGAAGAACAAATTTCTAAGGCCGTCAAGCAGCATGAAGCTGGCGCAAAGGTGGGCGACATCTTCCGTGAGATGGGTATTTCGTTGGGGACTTTTTTTAATTGGCACAGCAAGTATGCGGGCCTGGAGGTCAACGAAGCCAAGCGCTTAAAAGAGGTTGAGTCTGAGAACAACAAGCTGAAAAAGATTTTGGCTGACAGGCTATTAGAAGTATAAGCGATGAAGGATGTGCTTCCAAAAAAGTGGTAACGCCAGCAGCAAGAAAGCCTGTCACCTGTCACCTTATTGATACGTGTAAGCTTAGAGAACGGGTTGCCTGCAAGCTTGCTGGTGTCAAGCCAAACCGCATTCAGATATTGCCATAAGACAAAACCTAATAGCGCTTAGCGCGCACGGTTAAAAGAATTAGCATCACAGTATGCTCAGTATGGTTATTTGATGCTGCATGGCTTACGCAAAGGCGAAGGGCTTGCTGTGAACTGCAAACATACCTACCGGCTTTATACCGAAGAGGCGTTACAGGTAAGGACGAGGAAGCGCAAGAAGCTGACTCAACCAAGATAACCGCTTGAGATACCAAAAGCGCCAGATCAACGCTGGTCTATGGATTTCGTATCTGAAAACTTAGCAACGGCAGGCGCTTAAGGATACTGAACGTATTAAACGATTACTCTCGCCAAACGGTCGGCCAACTAGTTTCTGTCTCCTTCAGCGGTCGTCAGGTGCACGCTCCCTGAGGCAGCTCATTGAGCAACGGGGAAAACCAGCAAAGGTTATTTGCGACAACGGAACAGAATTTATCAGTAAGGCGATGTTCTTATGGAGCAAGGAAACGGGTGTTGAACTTGGCTTTATCCAGCCTGGTAAACCGACCCAAAATTCCTTCGTGGAAAGCCTTAATGTCAAGCTCAGAAACGAATATCTGGATCAGCATTGGTTTAAAACAATGGACGAGGCAATATAAGAAGTAGAGCTATGGCGTGAGCTTTAAAACCAGGTTCGGCCACATAACCCTCTGAATTACCTGGTGTCTTTTGAGTATGCTAAACAGGCAGCATAACATGAAAAATCTCATCGAAAGAGTGGTGCTAGTTCAGGGGAAAGGTCACTTATAACCTTATTCGCTCGTAATCAAACTGGTTCATTTTGAACAGGCCTTTCAATCATCGGGGATTACTTCTTCAGCAATATACTGCGTAAGTCAGACAACGAATTGCCTAGCCCCAAAAAGTAGAAATACCAACGCTGGCATATCAAAGAATAAAGTATATGAACTGCTACTTTTGAACTTGCGAGTAATATATAAGTTGCCCCAGAATAGTGTCATTAGGCCACTTGCAATTTTATACCCTGCCAGCGTTCCTTTTACTTTTTCGTAATCTACTGCATGACTGGTTTCCAGCAAGAAATTAAGGCAAAACTAAGTTAAGCCAGTGAAAGCTATGACGGTAAATATTATCAGAATAATGATTATCGATATGCTATGTGACTTATCTCGATAACCAGAATGCCTTATTCTAGACTTTAAACCTGACACCATTCGCTATCAAAACTTGCTGATATATTCTCCTCGCGTTTGCACCTATTCTGAGGGACTTCATTTTTCTTTGTACGGGAGTGAGATGTCTATTCCTCCTCAACTTTTTGAAAGCATTTTCTAAAAGCTCAACTTCTCCTTTTGAAAGAGCAAGCTTAGTTGGTTCATGTGGAATAACATTGTTTGAATTCTGTTTCATAAAATACTCCTATTTTGATACTTGATAGTAACTGAGCATTTTAAATCTCAAAATTTGAGGGAAATCCCCCAAAAAGCAAAAATAAATACATATGGGGACTCGCTTTTCCCGCTCACGCCTTTCTGAGCAGACAAAGCCCCCAGATGTCCAAAAAAATGTCATATGGGGTATTTGCAGGCTCATCTAATACTGAAGCTCTCCATTAGAACCCCATACGGCAAAAATATTGTCGTATGGAGCAAAATGCCAAATATTTAGTGAATATCAGGGTTCTTGTAGTAGTTCTAGAGCAGTATTCAATGTTTTGCTTTAATCCACTTCGCTTCAAAAGACTCAGGCTAATGTAATGAATTACGTACCGGATAATAACCCACATTATTTCTTTCTAAATTTCTGTGATATTCATAAAACACTGCACACAAACAAGCGTTCCCGGACGTCCAGTAACAGGGGGAGTAAAGCTACCTTAGAAAAATAGGGACCAATTTGAATCTAAATTTTCGTACAAACACGTTATCCATTTAAATTTTTAGAACAAAAGCAAAGCGTTCCCGGACGTCCAGTAACGTGGGGAGTAAAGCCAGCACGCATAAAAACTTAGAAAGATAGAATATGTGTTCCCGGACGCTCTTTTCGAGGGCGTTCCCGGACGTCCAGTAACGTGGGGAGTAGAGGAGTGACGATAGAAAAAAACTTTCTAATATAGAAGAGCTACGATTGGTGGCTCTAATTTCTGGTATTATTCATCAGCACTGAAAGAGTGCTAAAAATAGTAAGTAGCACCTAAATAATGATTGATGGTCTAGTAGCGATAGCGGTAGACCGTCAGTTGCTCAGCCAAAAAGTCATCTAAACGACACTTTAATTTAGGGCTGACCTTTTCATTTCTCTGGATTCCCTTATGGATAGTTTTAATCTTGAGGAAGAATGGTTTCGGTGATTATTCTCAAAATTCAGTCCAAAGCTAGCCTTATCTCTAAAGCAAGTGAGGCTAGCTCTTTAGAAACTAAAGTGAATCCAAAACGATTCAAGACTTCAGATAGAGAAGTTTAGTAAATGGTAGCGTTGTTGATCATTCTAGGGTGTTGTCGTTTTTCACCAAGACTCTGTACTGCTCGATTAGACTCTCCATTTTCTTTGGTATCAGAATGTAAAGAGTTATACCGCCCAAAATTAAGGGGAGACCTAACAGAATAGGAAGTAACAAAATACCAAAGAAAAGAAACAACGCAGATATCACCTTCCACTTCCTAACCTCCCCTACCAGCGTAGAATCAATGTAGTTGTTAATACAAGCTTTGGACTTCTCCCCATAAACTGCCGATACCTTTTCAACCATGTCTCTGTATTCCGACATCAGACAATAATCTGTTTTCATTTCCCAATCTCCATAATTGATGATGGAGATAGCGTTGCGCACTTACAAAATTTGGCAAATCTGAGGGAATTGTTGATACAAAAACGGCTCCAAGTTAGGAGCCGTTTGTTGAGTTAATCTTCTAAAAACCGTTGCCCTAATCTCTGTAGAGCCTTTCTATTACAAAAAATCAGCGAGAAAATTACAGCCGCTGTTATGCTCAAAGCAGCCAACAACCACCAAAAATAATCTAGGTTTACCGATATATCCATTAATACCACCATCTTTAAGCCTAAATGACACTACTAGTAAGAACGAGCAAGCTAGTACTTTCAAAAAAGTATAACAGACAGTTGCCGCAAGCCAACGTTTTGGTCTATGTCTAATAAACTCTCCGCTAAGGTCAGTGCCAATAAGCTAGGTCCTGAGTCATTATGAAGGTTCTTTTGCATAGTTAGACTGCAAAGCCCCATTGTTTATCCCCTATTTGATATTCAATTTGGATAGCCGCCACATAGAAAGAAAACTTGTTACTTAGAAAAAGCAGCTAGTTGGAGATCAGCAAATCCGCTTTTAATTTTTAAGCTTATGAATCCTATGTTTTTATTTGCATTTAAAAAGTCGTTCAAGGGCTAGAACATGTCAAAGCAACTTAATCAAGTTAACCAATCGGTAAACCAGCTTAAAGAAGCGCGCAAGCAAATTCCACCAGCGGCCGCTAGAGCAGTAATCGATTCGGTAAGCATTAGCGAACCCAATGATGATTTATTTTCGCAGGTCACAATATTCAGGCTGAAGAACTGCTTATCGCGATTAGAAATGAACTTATAGCAGCATCAAAATCCTAAACCCGGCCTTAAGCACCTCCGACAATAGGTGCTTATGCCCCCCCCTGTCTCTCAGTTGTATCACAACGTTTCGTTTTGTTTACCTCCAAAACCGCTTAATAACGGTGTGGAGGTAACGCCCTTTCTTTTTCTTGCCGCGCTCTCAAATATTCCTTATATAGAATAAAGATTAATATTCCTTTTAGAGAATATTGAAAAATATGCAAGATAAGGTATATTTATGAATATACTTCTTATGGAATATATTGAGTTAACAATGAGAATTAAGACCCCAAAAGACGTAGGTCACTACATAGCATCTACACGCAAGGCGCTAGGGTGGTCTCAAACAGACTTGGCCACTAAAATTGGTAAAGACCAGCGCTTTGTATCGAGATTAGAGAATGACCCCACCAGCGTGTCATTTGGTACTGTGCTGATGGTTCTAAACGTTCTCAATATCAATATCGATATGACAAACCAAAACACTCATAAAATAGATGGGACAGCAGCAGTAGCTGGTGGACAGCGTATTCCCCAGAACGCCCCAAAAGAAGTTAAAAGCCCATTAAGAAGAGTGAAATCAGGTAAGTTTGTCAGTAAGCCAACGAGAACGCCGGTGGTTGTTAGTAAGAATAAAGCTAAGGAATAGTTATGGCTAAGAGGAGAAAAACTAACAATCTCTCAGTGGGCATCAATGGCCGGCACGTAGGTACATTCGAGCGCTCTGGT
>VMHT01118092.1_pt1 | contig 16016 bp, 25 predicted proteins | sample 4693611 | NCBI WGS metagenome assembly VMHT01 (sample SAMN12280063, study PRJNA550983) | marine metagenome | isolation source: seawater sampled from same location over 5 years 0.02-0.2 micron viral filtrate | place: USA: collected off the coast of southern California halfway between the port... ... | reverse complement strand
TCTGTTGGTCCAATAGACATTGGTACTTTAAATGATATGGTAAATATTTTTGGGGAAGATTGGGTGCGAGATAGACTTAATACAGCCGCTGGATCGCGAGATCTTCTTAAAAAAACAGATAATAAAAATCTACCATATACTTTAGATAAAGTTCTCATAGAGCCATATTCTGGCACACCAATGATATCAGAAAAAATATTTAAACCAAAAAACGTAGAAGAAATGAAAAAACTTGCTGAAGGTGGCTATACTCATTCAAGATTTTTAGACGCTGGTAGTCGTAAAAATAAGTCAGATCCCACTTATAATTATGTGTTTTTTGGTGATGAAGCGATGCCGACAATACTTAAAAAATACAAAAAAGGTGGTTTTGTGGGTATGGGGCTTGGTTCGTTATGAACGATCTGAGTGACTTCACTCAGTATTTAACTGATGAAGAGTTAGCGAAAGTCGCTCCTATGTTGGAGCGGCTTAAAACTTTAGATGACAGGACTACCAAGCAAGAAAGCTTTATGACGTTTGTAAAGCACGTTTGGCCTCAGTTTATTGAGGGCAGGCATCACAAGATTTACGCTGAGAAACTACAAGCTGTGGCAGATGGCAAGTTAAAGCGGTTAATTATTAATATGCCGCCACGACATACGAAGTCTGAGTTTGCGTCTTATTTGTTTCCCACTTGGTTAATGGGGCGTGATCCTACGAAAAAAATCATTCAGGCGACTCACACGGCTGAGTTAGCTGTTGGTTTTGGTCGAAAAGTTAAGAATTTAATTGACAGCGAGGATTTCAGGGATGTTTTTCCTGAAGTAAGTCTTGCGGGGGACGCGAAAGCGTCTGGTAGGTGGAGTACAAACAAGGGTGGTGAGTATTACGCTGTTGGTGTGGGCGGTGCGCTTGCGGGTCGTGGTGCTGATTTAGCTATTATTGATGACCCTGTGTCTGAGCAAGACGCTTTGAGTTCTACAGCGTTGGATAATATCTACGAATGGTACACATCTGGCCCTCGACAGCGTTTACAGCCCGGTGGTGCGATCATAATTGTTATGACAAGGTGGTCTATTCGTGATTTGACGGCGAAAGTTTTGCAAAAGCAGAGTGAAAAGGGCGCTGATAAGTGGGAAATTGTGGAATTTCCTGCAATTATGCCGTCTGGCAAGTCTTTATGGCCTGAATTTTGGACTTTGGATGAATTAGAAGGGGTAAAAGCCTCTATTCCTGTATCTAAGTGGAATGCGCAGTATATGCAGAACCCTACGGCTGAAGAGGGTGCTATCATTAAGCGTGAATGGTGGAATTTGTGGGAAAAAGACGAACCACCCAACTGTAGTTACGTTATTCAGAGCTATGACACGGCATTTAGCAAGTCTGACAGGGCTGATTACAGTGCTATTACGACTTGGGGGGTGTTTCACAGGGAGGAAACTGGGGAAGATCACATTGTTTTACTTGACGCTGTTAGGGGGCGTTGGGAGTTTCCAGAATTAAAAAATGCGGCACATGAGTTGTGGCAAGAGTTCGATCCTGATATGGTACTTATAGAACAAAAAGGATCTGGTATGCCATTAACACAGGAATTAAGGCGTATGGGAATACCTGTAACCCCTTTTACTCCGGGTAAGGGGGCTGACAAGTTTACCCGAATGCACTCATGTGCGCCTGTATTTGAGAGTGGTATGGTGTGGGCACCAGAGATGAATTTTGCTGAAGAAGTGATAGAAGAATGCGCTTCTTTTCCAAATGGTGAACATGATGACTTGGCGGATTCGATGACACAGGCTATACTACGTTTTAGACAGGGTGGTTTTATTACCACTCCAAGTGATTATGAAGATGATGAATTTAAATTTCGTGCAAAAAGAGAATATTATTAAGGAGATAAAAAATGGCATCTAAACCTGACTATATTGACATAGATGGTGACGGAAACACAACCGAGCCAATGAAAACTGCTGCAAAGCAAAGAAAAGTTGTTAAAAGGAAAAAAGGTGGCGTAATTAAAAAAATGACAAAAGGCGGCGCTGTTTGTCGTGGTGCTGGAGCTGCTATATCAGGGACGGGGTTCTCAGGGGTTAGATAATGACAGCTATTGTCAAAATAGATTTAAAAGTTCTTAGTTCAGGTATTAATCAATCTGTTAATGAGCTTGAAGAGGTTGGAGCGAAGGATGATGGAAACCTCCCAGTCCATTTTAGTCGCTCCCTTGCGGCGACTCAAGGTCGAGTGGACTTTGCTCCAACACAAAAAGGTAAATAGGTATGGCTATTGAAAGAGATGCAGGTCCGGGCGGTATTATAGGCCCACAAATTCCAGAGGTACAACCAGATGAGGTTTTGGTTGAGGGATTACCTCAAGATCCCGGTGTTTTTGAGTTTGATGATGGATCTGCAATCATTGGGGAGTATGCAGAGGAAGAGGAGATACCGCAAATATCTCACGATTCAAACCTAGCTGAATTTATGGATGATAGTGATTTAGGTCGTATTTCTTCTGATTTAACTGGTGAGATTGATGACGATATATCTTCTCGACAGGACTGGCAGGATACATATAAGCGCGGTTTAGAGTTTCTTGGGATGCAGTATGAGGACCGTGCAGAGCCATTTGAGGGTTCTTCTGGCGTTATTCATCCGTTATTGGCAGAAAGTGTTACACAGTTTCAGGCGCAAGCATATCGTGAAATGTTGCCTGCAAGTGGACCTGTAAGAACGCAAGTCGTTGGTGCGCAATCAGAGCAGCTTATTAAGCAGGCAGAGCGTGTCAAGGATTATATGAATTATATGATTACTTACGAGATGGAAGAGTATGATCCTGAGATGGATCAGATGCTATTTTATCTTCCTGTTGTAGGTTCTACGTTTAAAAAGGTATATTTCGATCCTTTAAAGGGCCGTGCTGTTAGTCAGTTTGTACATGCAGAGGATCTTGTGGTTCCTTATGGCGCAACTGATTTGGCGTCTTCTCCTAGAATTACGCACATTATTAAGATGGCCTCAAATGAGGTTAAAAAGCTACAAATAGCTGGTTTTTACCGTGATGTAGACTTGCCTCAAGATGGTTCATCTACAGAAAATATGTCAGAGGTACAGGAAGCTATTAATGAAGTGCAGGGTGTTTATCCTAGCGGTTCTTCATATGAGCTTACTTTATATGAGATACACACTGATTTAGATCTGCCCGGCTTTGAGGATCTTGACGAAACAGGTTCTGAAAGCGGTTTAAAATTACCTTATGTTGTTACGATTATAGAAGATACTGGAGAAGTTCTTGGTATTCGTAGGAATTACGAAGAAGCAGACATGATGAAAAAGCGCAATAAATACTTTGTGCATTATAAATTCTTGCCCGGTCTTGGTTTTTATGGCCTTGGCTTAACACATATGATTGGTGGCTTGGCTCAAGCCTCTACTTCTATTTTACGTCAGTTAATTGATGCGGGTACGCTTTCTAACTTACCTGCTGGTTTTAAAGCTCGTGGCGCAAGAATTAGAGATGAGGACAATCCAATACAGCCCGGTGAGTTCCGCGATATAGACGTTGCAGGAACCGATATAAGAACCTCCCTGATGCCTTTACCGTTTAAAGAGCCTTCAGGTACTCTGTATAACCTTCTAGGCACTCTTGTGGACGCTGGACGGCGTTTTGCGACTATGGCTGACATGAAGGTGGGTGAAATGAGTGGTGAAACACCTGTTGGCACCACAATGGCGATTATGGAACGTGGTACGAAGGTTATGTCTGCGATTCATAAACGTATGCATTATTCTCAAAAGATAGAGTTTAAGCTGTTATCTAAAGTATTTTCAGATACTATGCAGTTATATCCTTATATGCCATCAGTGGAATTTGGACCTGAAGTATTTGCACAGGATTTTGATGCGCGAGTGGATGTTCTTCCAGTCAGTGATCCTAACATATTTTCAATGGCTCAACGTATTGCTCTTGCGCAGACACAATTACAGTTAGTGCAGTCAAATCCACAAATTCATGGCGGTCCACAGGGATTGTATCAGGCATATCGAAAGATGTACGAGGCGTTAGGTATTAATAATATTGATTCAATATTACCTGCCCCACCGCAGCCACAGCCGATGAACGCTGCTATGGAAAACAAGATGGCTTTGACTGGTGGTATGCTTCAAGCATTTCCACAGCAGGATCACAAAGCTCATATGGAAACACACTTGGCTATTATGTCCACACCATCTGTACAAATGAATCCACAGGCAACTTTATCATTGCAAGGTCACATTCAAGAACATATTGGTTTGTTAGCGGAACAACAGGCGCAACAGATTGTGATGGAACAAGCAGGTCCAGAAGTACAAGAAAATCCAGAGGCTATGCAGATGCTACAGCCTGCTATAGAGCGTCAAGCAGCTATGTTGATTGCAGATTTAACAGAGCAATATGCACAGACGCTAGAGCCTCAAGATCAACAAGATCCATTAGTTGCAATTCGACAGCAGGAATTACAGCTAAAAGCGGCAGACATGGAGCGAAAGTCTCAAGAATTTGAGACAAAGCAAGAGCTTGAATATGACCGTGAAGCGATGGATGCTCAATTGGCTAATCGCCGTATAGAGCTTCAAGAAGAGGCTCTTGCTGACAAAACTAGAGTGGCGGAAGATAGAATACAAACTCAAAGAGATATTGCCGCCCTGAGTGCCCGTATGAAAGGAACAGGATAATGGCATCATCTGTTAGAGAAAAAATGGTTGAGCAAATTCGCGCTGCAAAACGTGCGATACGCGAGACCGAAAATGCAATAAAAACTAAATTTGTTCGCGCTCGTGATGAAAGGGGGCATTATGTAAAAGATGACCCTGATACGGTTGTGGACGAAGCGTGGGTAGAAGTTCCTGTAGAGGAGAAGAAACCCGCAAAGAAGGCTGCAGCCAAGAAAAAGGCTCCCGCCAAGAAATCTGCAAAATAGCTGATAGAGGAGAATAATCATGGCAGATGCAGCAACAGTGGTCATGAAGACCACAATTTTACCGGACGAGATAGCTAAAACTATCGAGGCCACAACCACTGTTTCGCCAAAAGACGCGAACGACAAGTGGTATTACAAACTAACCAGTGTCACAGCCGCAAGCACGGATCTGATTACTGGTTACTACACAGATTATACGGCGGTAAATGCAAACGCAAACCCCGGCACTGTGGCGACAGGTGATAAGGTTGAATTTATCTACATCAAAAATACAGACGCGGCTAATGACATTTATGTTGTTTTTAACGCTGGTACTGTGGCAAACACTACTACAGATGCGGTTAAGATTAGCCCTAATCAATCTTTTTATGGTAGGTATCCAAACGCAACAGTTGCTGACGTACATGCAATTGGTCACGATGGATCAAGTGCCGCAACTGCAACTTGCATTGTTTGCGCATTATTGGATGACATAGCTTAATTAAGGGGGCATTAGCCCCCTTTTTACACATAGAGTAAAATATATTGGGATACATACTTGTTTTTCCCGTTAAATCGTATAAAGATTTAGTGGGAGACTATTATGGATGCAATAAACCTAGCTGATTATTTGTATAAAGAGTTACGTCAGAGGCGTGAGGATATTAAAGTTTCTTTGGAAACTGGTAATATTGGTTCGTTTGATGAGTACAAATTTGCTACAGGTCAAATCAAAGGTTTAGCTTTCATGGAAGATACCATTAGAAGAGCAATGAACAATATTGAGTTGGCAGATGAATAAAAAACTTTATGTACCTGATCATGTGGCTAAAAAGGCTATAAAAGCAGGCTTTCGAGACAATCAAACCAAAAGTAAAAATGAAGATGATCCATCTGAAATGGAGACCTCTACATTAGAAAGATTACCGCAACCTACTGGGTATCGAATGTTAATCATTCCTTACTATCCAAGTGAGAAAACAAAGAGCGGTTTATATATTCCAGACCAAGTTAGAGACAGAGAGGCATTTGCAACAGTTGCTGCATATGTCGTTAAGCTAGGTCCAGATGCTTATAAAGACTCCCAGAAGTTCCCAACTGGTAACTGGTGTTCTGAGAAAGACTGGGTTCTTATAGGAAGGTATGCGGGAAATCGGTTTAAAGTAGAAGGATTAGAGGTTCGTGTTATAAATGACGATAATATTATAGCAACTATCCTTGACCCCAAAGATATTTCGTATGTATAAGGTAATAGAGGAGAAGAGGTTTCATGCAGGTAGAAGCTCAACAACAAGAAATTGAAGAAACAACATCAGTAGAGTTGGAGGATACCTCTACTGAAGAAGTTGTAGAAAATTCTAAAGAAGTAGAATTACAGGAAGATGAAACAACCCGAACAAATGTTCAAGATAATGATGAAGAACTTGATCAATACAGTGAGGGTGTTCAAAAAAGAATTAATAAATTAACTGCTGCTCGTAGAAAAGCTGAAGAAGAAGCTGCGGCTGCTGTTCAGTATATTCAACAGATGCAAAACGAAAATGAGAATATAAAGCAGCGTTTAAAAACAATAGATAAAGGTTATGTTTCTGAATATGAGGGACGTATTACTTCTCAAGAGGCTCAAGCTAAAAGAGCTTACCAAGAAGCTATGGAGGCAGGTGATTACGAAAAATCTGCTGACGCTCAAACAGCTTTAGCTCAAATTGCTATTGAGAAAGAACGTTTAAGGCTTCAAAAGGCTCGTTCACAACAAGATTCTCAAGAGATAGATGTCCCACCACAACCACAACCACAACAGCAAGTGCAACAGGAAAGAGATCCTAAATTAGATAGTTGGCTATCTAAAAATGAGTGGTTTGGTAAAGATAATGTAATGACAGGAGCGGCTCGTGCTTTGCATGAAACTCTTGTTGCAGAAGAAGGTTTTGATCCTCGCACAGATGAATATTACGCTGAAATTGATAAGCGTATGCGTAAGGAAATGCCTCAAAAGTTTCAGGGTGATAAGAAAAACGTCCAGTCTGTCACACCTGCAGGGAGCGGTACACGCTCTTTAAAATCAGGGCGGAAAAAATCTGTAGAACTTAACCCCGGTCAAGTTGCCTTAGCTCAGAAGTTAAAAATACCTCTGGAAAAATATGCGGCTGAAGTGGCAAAACTGGAAAATCGGAGAGACTAATATGGCTGATCGTACTTCACGCGAAACAACAACGCGGGAGCGCCAAGAGCGCAAAGTTTGGAGACCCGGTTCAGCTTTAGAAGCCCCGGAAGCCCCTTTAGGGTATAAACATCGTTGGATTCGTGAATCCGTGATGGAATTTGATGATAAAACTAACGTCCATAAAAGACGGCAAGAAGGATATGAACTCGTTCGTGCAGAAGAATATCCAGATTACGCAGGTCCAGTAGTAGATGAGGGACGCAACGCAGGCATCATTGGTGTTGGCGGACTCGTACTTGCAAGAATCCCAAATGAACTGGCAGATCAACGCAATGAACACTACCAAGGGGTTACACAAAACCAAATGGAAGCTGTTGATCGTGATTGGATGCGCGAAAATAACCCCGCGATGCCAAAAATGGCACCGCAGCGAAAATCATCGGTGACCTTTGGTTCACCAAAAAACTCTGAAGGATAAATAAAATGGCAAATCAAGATGCTGCTTTTGGCCTTCGCCCAATCAAAACGAGTACAAGCTCGCAGAGACAAAATCGTTATCGTATTGCTTCCGGTTACAACACAAGTATTTTCCAAGGTGACTTAGTTTTAGTCGCTACTACTGGAACAATTACTCGTGCCCCCGCTGGTGGTACTGCTTTAATTTTGGGCGTATTTAACGGCTGTTCATATGTAGACGCTAGTGGAGAGATTATTTTTTCTAACTATTGGCCTGCAAACGCAACTGGGACAGACATTTTTGCAAATGTTATAGATGACCCAAGTGCGCTTTTCGAAATTCAAGCAGATGCAGCTATGCCTGTAACTGACTTGTTTGGAAACTTTGACATTGTTGACGCAACGGCAGGAAGCACCGTAAGTGGTAATTCTCGCACTGAGCTAGATGTCACCACAGGTAATACTACCGCTGGTCTTCCACTTAAAGCTATCGACATTTCTCAAGATCCTGAGAATAGCGATACTGCCACCGCGAACACTAATGTGATCGTAAAAATCAACAACCACCTGTTCAGTGCTGGCACTGTAGGTCTAGCGTAAGGAGATTGAGTTATGGCTATTTCACGTTCACAACTCGTCAAGGAGCTAGAACCGGGTCTTAACGCTCTGTTCGGAATGGAATATGATCGTTATGAAAACCAACATGCAGAGATTTATGACACAGAGTCATCAGATCGAGCCTTTGAAGAAGAGGTAATGCTTGTAGGTTTTGGGAATGCTCCCACAAAATCCGAAGGTTCTGGTGTAGAGTTCGATAATGCAAATGAAGCGTATACTGCTCGTTATTCACACGAAACAGTTGCACTTGCTTTTGCGTTAACCGAAGAAGCTGTTGAAGACAATCTATATGATCGTCTTGGCGCACGTTATACTCGTGCGTTGGCTCGTTCAATGGCGCACACAAAGCAGGTTAAAGCTGCATCTGTATTAAACAATGCGTTTGATGCAAACTTTACAGGCGGTGACGCAGTTGAGCTTTGTTCAACAGCACACCCACTGGCAGGTGGCGGTACTTTCCGTAATGAACCTGCAACTGCTGCGGATCTCAACGAAACTTCACTTGAGAATGCTCTTATTGACATCTCAACATTCGTTGATGAGCGCAACATGATCATTGCTCTTCGTGGCACCAAATTGGTTATTCCACCACAACTGCAATTCGTTGCAGATCGTTTGTTGGAATCAACAATGCGTGTTGGCACAGCGGACAATGACATTAACGCAATTCGCAACATGGGTATGTTACCAGAGGGTTACACTGTTAACCACTTCTTAACAGATCCAGATGCGTTTTTCATCAAAACTGATGCACCTAATGGATTTAAGCATTTTGAGCGTACAGCGATGTCTACTGGTATGGAAGCTGATTTCGATACTGGCAACATGCGTTTCAAGGCTCGTGAGCGTTATTCATTTGGGTTCTCAGATCCAAGATGTGTTTTCGGTTCACCCGGAGCGTAAAGTATGATATAGAGAAGTTATATATTTCTCTGAATCTTATAGGGGCGACTTAGGTTGCCCCTTTCTTTTTTATTATAATGTGTTATTCTGATATCATTCCTGACAGTCGCATGGTGTGACTGACTTAACCCAGACAGGAGATTGACATGGGTACTACAACTTTTTCAGGCCCGATAAAGGCCGGAACAATTAAAAATACAACAGGTACAACAGTTGGAACTGACGTTGCAAACGTAGGCCAAGTTGTTATGTCACAAACTTTTTCAGCAGATTTATCTGGCGGAGCATTAGCTGCTTCTGTAACTGATGTTGTGATTCCAGCTAACTCACAAATTATTGACTGTGTAATTGATATTATAACAGCAGCAAGTGGAGCAACAAACCTAAGTATTGGTGATACCAGTGCTGGGGGTGGACCAGCAACAATTCTTAACACTTTCCCAAGTGGTACAGATGCAGGTCGAGTTTACCCAACAACACAAGCTGGTGCTGCACTTGCTTGGCAAGACACAGGTACAGAAGATTTACGTTTGACTGTAACTGCGTCAGCGGCAACAAGCGCGGGTTTGGTTCGTTTTACTATCTTATACGCTCAAAATAACAATTTAGCGTAATAGGAGGCTAGTATGGCAGGTCCAGTACAAGCATTTAATCATGCACAAGGAAGTGCTGCGGCTGTTGTTGGCCCCGCACGTTCACGCATTCGTCAAGTTGTAATATTTGCTGCAGCAGCAGGAGCGTTTACAATAAAAGACGGAAGCGCGACAGGAGATACGCTAATTACACAAACATTTCCATCAGGTTATCATCAAATAAACATTCCAGATGATGGAATACTTGCCACAAGTGGTGCGTTTGTTAGTGCGTTTACAGGAAGTAGTAATCAACTGACGCTCTTTTTGTCTTAAAGGTGTAACATGGCTCGTAAAAGAGACAAAATGCCTGCAAGAAACAAAAAAAATTTCCGCCCCACAAAAAAGGGGGCGGGAATGACTAAAGCAGGTGTTGCTGCTTACAGGCGTAAAAATCCCGGATCTAAATTAAAAACTGCTGTAACTGGCACCGTTAAAAAAGGTAGTACCGCAGCTAAAAGGCGTAAGTCTTATTGCGCAAGATCTGCGGGTCAAATGAAGAAGTTTCCAAAAGCTGCAAAAGATCCGAATAGTCGTTTACGTCAAGCCAGAAAGAGATGGAAATGTTAGAAAAACAGATAATAATTGGTGTTGCGATAGCCGCGCTAGGAATTATTGGCACTGTTTCTTATAACTGGGCGGCTTGGGCTACTGAAACTCTTATTGCAGTTGATAAAAGAACTGAGGTTATGGCTACGCAGATAGAGTTTATTACGATTGAAATGGAGAAGACATATGGCAATATCCAGAAGTCAAATGAGCAAGCAAGTTACAAAGCCCGGTGGTAAGCTTAGAGGCATACCAAAAGGTTTAACTTACTTTAAAAAAGGTGGCGCTGCTTCAAAAAAATCTAAAGGAAGTAAGATTTGTCCTGCTGGTAAGGCGTGGGCTAAACGTACTTTTGACACATATCCTTCTGCATATGCAAACATGGCAGCATCTAAATATTGTAAAGATCCTAACTACGCTAAAGGTGCTAAAGGAAAGAAGAAAAAGTAATGGGTGCGCTTAAAGATTGGGTAAATCAGGACTGGGTTAGGATTGGCACTGACGGTTCTATAAAAGGTAAGTGTGGTACTTCTAAAAATAAGAAGAACCCTGACCGATGTTTGCCTCGTAAAAAGGCTCAAAGCCTTTCTAAAGCAGAAAGAGCCAAAACTGCTCGTAAGAAAAAAGCAGAAGGATCAAAAGGTAAAACCGTTGTTTCTAATACAAAAAAGGCAAAGGTTAGGAATATGAGCCTTGGCGGTGTTGCAGAGACACAATCTAAAAGAAAGTTTAGAGGTAAAAAGATACCCGGAACCGCTGTTGCCAGAGGTTGCGGTATGGTGATGGCAAATAAAAGAAAGCGCACAAAAGGCGCTGTTAGTCAGTCGTAAGGAGATAATCATGGCTATGAAGAAAAAAGGCTACCGAAACGGTGGTAAAGTAAAGAAAATGTCCAAAGGCGGATCGGCTGGAGGAAGAATGAGAATGATGAAAAAAGGTGGAGCCGTTGGTGGTAAGAAATCTCTTGCAGCCGCAAAAGCAGCACTTCCTAAAGGGTATAAAATAGTAAAAACAAAATAATGTCTTATTTATACAGCAACATTCCTTATTTTAAGGCATGGGTTCGCCGTGAATATACTCACAACCATGAGGATTATCACGGCGAATTTCTTCATGCTATGGTTATCGGTGTTACGTCTATGCCTAATAGATGTTTAAGTTTCCAAGTTATTTTTACTGGAAATGAGGCCGAGGGAGAAGAAGAGGATACAGTACATGGCGGTGCAATGTGGGCAAGAATGCCTATAACTGCTTTGGTAGCTGATATACCTTTAGAAGAATGGCCTGACCCAATGAAAACATATGATGCTCAACCTTGGGATTGCTCATCACATAATCATGCAGTTTATGTTATAGATAGAGCCACACCTTGTCCTTGGTTGGCGAAAATAGATAGCGAATTTTTTCCTGCAAAATATTTGTTTACTGTAGATTACACTGAATCAGAAATAGCAGATGATCCTGCGCAACATAAACAAAGTCATGTTTTACAGCTTTTAGATGCTGGAGAGTGGACGGGTAATATTGTTGCGCTACCAAATAATCGTGTAAGGGTTACTCATCCCGCTTGGTTTGAAACTGGTGAGGGAGCGCCACATTTCAAACCTTCACAACATATACACTATTCAAAAAGTGATTTAGACTATACACTAGATGTCAATAGAATATTTGATAACCTTTATAATGAGGAAGAGAAATGACCGTATCTAACTCAACAGACTTTGAATTAGACGTAGCAGATTACGTTGAAGAGGCTTTTGAGCGTTGTGGCTTAGAAGCCAGAACTGGATATGATCTAAAAACAGCCAAAAGATCACTTAATTTAATGTTAGCTGACTGGGCAAATCGTGGTTTAAATCAGTGGACTATACAGCAAAGAACCATATCGTTAGTAAAATCTGATGGCGAATATACCTTAGATACTGATGTTATTGATATTTTAGCTGTTGTTATACGCAGGGACGGTACTGATTTTAGTATTAGTAGAGTAAGTCGTGATGAATTTTTATCTATTCCCACCAAAACAACTGAGGGAAGACCTACGCAATTCTTTTTGGACAGGCAAATAACACCAAATTTAAAAGTGTGGCCTTTGCCAGAAAATGGTACAGATGTTTTAATCTTTGATTGCTTGACAAGAATAAATGACGCTGACACAGCTAAAAATACAATGGAGGTTCCTTTTAGGTTTTATCCATGTTTAGCTGCTGGTTTAGCTTATTATATATCTTTAAAACGTGCGCCAGAAAGAGTTCAAATGCTCAAGGCTGTTTATGAAGAAGAATTTCGTAGAGCAATAGATGAAGATAGAGATAGAGCTTCTTTTCAAATATCTCCAAGTCTAAGGAACTATCGTATTGTCTAGATTCGCAACAGGTAAGAAAGCTTTTGGCATTTCAGACAGGTCTGGATTCAGATACCGTCTAAAAGACATGCGCAAAGAGTGGAATGGCCTGTTAGTTGGTAAAGATGAATATGAAGAAAAACACCCTCAGTTAGAGCCTTTTGGTAAAGTTGCAGATCCAGAGGCTATAAAAAACGCTAGACCAGAGACAAATTTAATAAATCAAAGATCTTTTCAATATGGATTTAATCCAGTTGGATTTAAACCCATTTCAGGTTTAATTGAGGGAAATGACTTAGTTGCCACAGGACAAGTTGGGACGGTCACACTTTTCTTTCCTAAAACTTTAGGATCAGAGGCTACTGGTGAAGTTGGAGATGTAACTGTTATTTTGCCTGCATCTATAACAGTTGCGGTATCTGGTTTTGCTTCTTTGACAGGCTCTGTAGGTTCTGTTTCTGTTGAGGAGGGTATTGTTGTTTCTGTCACAGGATCTAGCAGCACCTCTTCTGTTGGCACTGTAACTGTTTCAACGGCAAATGTGATCGCTGTAGTTACAGGTTCTGCTGGCACTGCTTCAGTAGGTTCTGTGACTACTTCAACAAATGTAACTAATTATGCGGTTACTGTTGCCACGGGGACCAACTCTTATGGAACAGGTAATAAATTTTACATTGATGGGTCTGTGTCTCCGACCCTTACATTGAACGAAGGTGATACATACTGGTTTGATCAGAGCGACTCAAGTAATAGTTCACATCCTTTGCGTTTTAGCACCACCGCAGACGGTACGCATAACAGTGGTTCAGCTTATACCACGGGAGTTACGACAGTAGGAACTCCGGGCAGTGCGGGAGCGTATACGAAGATAACAGTTGCTTCTGGTGCGCCCACGTTGCATTACTATTGTACCAACCATTCAGGTATGGGAGGCCAAGCGAACACACCATGAGTTTTACATTTGATAGTTTAAAGCAAGCAATACAAGATTATACAGAAAATTCTGAAGTAACTTTTGTAAATAATCTTTCTATTTTTATTAGGACGGCTGAAGAGCGTATACTTAAAAGCGTTCAGTTAAATCTTTTTATGCGTAATCAACAAGGCACTATGACAACAGGAAATAGATTTCTTGGTGCGCCTAGTGATTTTTTAGCTCCTTTTTCTTTAACTTTGACATCTAATAGTGAAAAAGAGTTTCTTGAATTTAAAGATTTGTCTTATATTGAGTCTTTTCATCCTAATGAAACAGAAACAGGAAAGCCAAGGTACTATGCTCAATTTGATGTGGGAAACTTTATATTAGCTCCGACTCCTAATGCTGATTATGACGTTGAGGTTCAATATTTATTTAGACCTGCTAGTTTAACATCTGGTGCAGGCACAGCTACATCTTGGTTAAGTGAAAATGCAGAACTTTCTTTATTGTATGGATCTTTAGTAGAAGCTTATATATTTATGAAGGGTGAACCAGACATGATGGCGATGTATGACAAAAGGTTTGCAGAGTCATTACAAGGTCTTAAAATGCTGGGAGAAGCAAAAGAAACTACGCAAGATTATCGTGTAGGTAAAATTGTAAGGAATAAACAATAATGTTTAAATTAAATTTTGACGTACCAGACGATCCAATCGTCAACGTACAAACAACACAAAATCGAGGGTTTAGCCCCGATGAAGTTGCAGAGCGCTGTGTGGAAAAGCTGATTAGTGTGTCGGATGATGCACATCCCGCTATCAGAGATCAGGCAAAAGCGTTCCAAAAGCACATGGAAAAAGTGGTTGCATTTTATATGCGCGAAGCTATTCGCAGTGACCGCACAACCGTGTATAATGCCCTTAAAGATGCGGGGCACCCAGAACTGGCTGATGCAATAAGGAGATTATAACATGGCGATCACCCAAGCAATGTGTACGTCTTTCAAGAAAGAGCTTCTTGAAGGAACACACAACTTTAAAAACTCAGGGGGAAGTACTTTTAAACTTGCCCTATTCACTTCGTCTGCAACATTAGGTGCGGCGACAACAGCTTATGCTACGACTAACGAAGTTAGTAGTTCAGGTACAAACTACACCGCAGGTGGTAATGCTCTTACAAGAGTAGACCCCAGCACAAGTGGTACAACTGCACTTACTGATTTTGCTGATTTAACATTTTCAACAGCAACAATTACAGCAAATGGTGCATTGATTTATAACAGTAGTGCTTCAGATAAAGCTGTTATTGTTTTGGCGTTTGGTGGCGATAAGACATCGACTGCTGGTGACTTTACTATTCAGTTCCCAACAGCGGACGCGAGTAACGCTATTATCCGTATCGCCTAAACAGGCGTAGTACTATGGTAGCAATTTCGGGTTGGGCGCGAGGCACATGGTCCCAAGGGACTTGGGGCGAATCCCTTCCTGTTGTTGTTACGGGAGTGGCGGGAACAGGTGCGGTTGGCTCTGTTTCTGTCGTTGCGGAAGCTAATGTTCCAGAGACAGGGTTGGCAGCTACAGGTGGTGTCGGCTCTGTTTCGGTTGTAGCGGAAGCAAACACAGCCGTTACAGGTTCTACTGGAACAGGTGCGGTTGGTTCAGTTGTTGTTGCGGCTGCGGCGGATGTAGGTGCTACAGGTTCTGCGGGAACGGGAGCCGTGGGCACAGTCACCATGACAGGTGACGCAAATGTTCCACAAACAGGAATATCTGGCACGGGAGCCGTAGGCACGGTTGTTGTTGCTGCGAATGCAGATGTGGGCGTAACGGGTGAGTCTGCCACTGGTGCAGTTGATTCAGTCACTGTTACAGGCATAGCTAACGTTGCTGCTTCTGGATCTGCGGGGACAGGAGCCGTAGGATCACCAACGATTAGCGGTGATGCAATTGTTCCAGAAACGGGTATTTCGGCTACAAGTGCGGTTGGTAGTGTAACCGTTGTTGCAGAAGCGGACGTAGGCGTTACGGGATCTGCGGGCACAGGTGCGCTTAATTCTGTTACTGTGCAGGGTGCAGCGAACGTTCCACAGACAGGTATTTCTGCCACAGGCGGCGTTGGTAGCGTTACAATAGACGCGGCGGCTGGCGTAGCGGTTACGGGATCTGAAGCTACAGGCGCGGTAGGTACGGCTACAGTTGATGCGGCTGCTAATGTTTCTACTGATACTCTCTTTACTTTAGCAACTGGTGAAGTCGGCACCGTCATTGCTGGTATTTCTGTAGAGTTTTTAACAACGGGATTGTCTAGTAGCACAAATGTTGGTACTGTAATCGTACAAGCGAACGCAGATGCTATCGTAACGGGCGTTGAAGCAACAGGAGATGCAGGAAATGTTAGAGTATTTGATCAAGTTATTCCAGATCAGGTTCCAAACTTTCAACCTCCTGTTCCGGGAACTAAACCGGGTGATCCGTTATCTAGTCCATCTTATAGAGAGCCTGATGGAGCGCCCGGTGGAT
>VMHT01070530.1_pt1 | contig 16017 bp, 19 predicted proteins | sample 4693611 | NCBI WGS metagenome assembly VMHT01 (sample SAMN12280063, study PRJNA550983) | marine metagenome | isolation source: seawater sampled from same location over 5 years 0.02-0.2 micron viral filtrate | place: USA: collected off the coast of southern California halfway between the port... ... | reverse complement strand
GAAACGGCACCTGAACCAGAACCTGAAACGGAACAAGAGACGGAAAAGGTACCAGAGCCTGAAAAGGTACCTGAACCAGAGCCTGAAAAGGTACCCGAACCAGAGCCTGAAAAGGTACCTGAACCAGAGCCTGAAAAGGTACCTGAACCAGGGCCTGAACCTGTAAAGCCAAAGAGAAAACAGACAAAGAAGTAAATGTACCAATTTTACAGAAAAAAAATTAAGTTAAAAATTTCAATTGAATTAATAATAAAATGAATTCACTTGAAATTTCTTTTATTGGATCTGCATGCGGAAAGAACAGGTACGAGCCAAGAAATAAGATAATATTATTATTGTTATGCAGACAATACAAAGACGTTTATAAAAGGATAATGTTTGACAAGGCTATATTTAAGCTATTAAATCCGTCTAGAAAAACTTACGATAAACAACTTAAAAGAATTTACTCAGATTATAAAAAAGATGTATTTAATCCAGAAGAATTTGCAAAACTACAAATAGACATTAAAAAAAGGCTCAAACAGGAAAACGAAGACATAAAAGAAGAAGATCTAAATCATGCAACAAGTTTTCTTGAAAATTCAATGAAAAAAGACTGTGGTACAAATAATGAAAAACGGGTAATTAACAAGATGAATTATAAAAAAGGTAACAACAGGATGTATTATTATTCTGAAAATAATTGGACTATAAGAGGCCTTCATGATGCAACATGCGAAGACCTTGTAATAGAGATTAAAACAAGAATGAAACATCAGAATGTTAGGAAAAACGAATACGATCTTTATCAATTATTTGGATATCTATTAGCAATGAATAAAACAACTGGAAAGATTGTACAAAAATATGAAGATTGTGTATATGATTCTGACGTCGAAACAGAAAATGAATACGGAATAATAGACATCACGGCTTGTATTTGGAAACAAAGATTTGAGAAATTTAAATCTGAACTAAATAATTTTTTTGAAGAAGTAAGAAAATACACAGATGAAATCTTTGATCCGCGTAATGTTATAGATCCTAAAGAAAATCCTATAGCATCATTTGATATAGATGGAATCCCTCATAATATAAATCCAAAATATGAAAAAATTGTAAATTCTTTAACTTAATTTTACTTTTCCAGATTGACTTATAATGTTTATTTCAGGATTTTTCCCTCGTATTTGTATTATTTCAAGAGCTTGTAATGTTTTACTAGACAGAGTACCCCCAAACGCCCTTGATAAGGAGATGTCTGTTCTAATTAGAGAATTGTTACACGCTGAATTTATTTCTTTAAATCTAGAATGACCCATAACAACATAATTAACACCATTAAAAAACTTAAGTTGTTTGTCAAAATTACCACATTCTTTTTCGTCAAATGTTTTTGACTTAGAATATAGTCTAGAAAAAACTGGATTTTCTTCATCCATCTCTTCTAAATATTTTGGTATTTTACCTTTTCCTTGCAACCATAGACTAGTTTCCATATTAATCTTTGCTATGTCTACCTTACCGGTTTTTGAATTTAATCCGTTTCTAATTAATTCATCAGTTATTGAACCATGTATAAATATAAATTCCCCAAGCTGTAAAATTAAAGGCCTTGTTCTACCAATCAACGAACCACCTATGCCCCCGGGTATTAAAAACTTAATTCTGTCGGTATTGTATACTTTTTTGAATTGTTCCATGTCTTTAGTTTTAACATAATCTCTTATAAATTGTTTATCGTTTTTAAGATAATAAGGATATAATTCATGATTACCTATCAAAGATATAACTCTACCATTAAATTTTTTAGCTTGAGCATCTAAATCCAATATTAATCTTATTATTTCTACTTCACCGCTTTCCTCGAGAAAACTTTTCTCTATTTTTGTATCCGGTCTTTTACCATCTAATGTGTCTCCAAGTTGCACAAGATACGTATCCCCTCCGGTCCACTCTAATTTTTTATTAATAAGATTGCACATTTGAAGAATTCTTAAAAAAATTTGAAAATCACCGTGTAAATCTCCTATTGCTATTATTTTATTCATGAATCTTATAGTATACATTATATATTATATATTAAATATTTTAGATATAATCTCTTTTTTTGGTAAACCACTGTGTGTATAGTCATTTGTTATTATAGTTGGAAATAATATAGTCTGTCCTGGGATAAATATATTCTGTGTTTCTTTTATTATATTATTTCTTTCTTCTGGAGTTAAATTTGTAAATGTATTATCAAATTCAAATGTCTTTTCGTTTGTTAATTTGATTATAGTATATTTTACATCACTTTTAGCAATTTTTTCCTCCAATTCTTCACAATATGGACAATTCTCCCTAACAAGTACTATTACATAGTCTGATAATATATTGAATTTTAATGCTTCTTTTGTCTTTAGTTTGAAATTATATTCAAAGGACGCGTTAATTACATAAATAATTACCATAGTAATTATAATCATGAGAGCGCATATAATGTATTCCATTGTATAAATTACTCTGTACATTAAATTTTGCATATTTTTACATAAATTAAAGAATATGCAAAATAAATTAGTATCATATGAACGTTTTAGTTATTAACGATCTTTCGTGGGACAATTTTGCTCTTGTATCTAAAAGAGTAAATCCAAAGTGTATAAATCCAAATCACAGAATAAATTATTTTTATGGAAAACATATGCAATATATGTCTAATATCTGCGGACAAAATATGATGCATCTTTTAAGAGTAACTCTTATGAAAGATAACGTAAAAGAATGTATAGAAAATAGTTTGAAACATGTAAAATTTTGTATTATATTTCACAATTTTACAGAGTATAATACATTAAGTTCTTTTTACATTAAGTTATGCGAAGAAAACAAAGTTCCTTATTTTATATTTTCAGAACATTGTGAAAAGTTCTACATGAACGGAGAGTACATTCCAGAAACAAAATTTAAAGTATGCGTAAGAGAAATAGAAATGACAGAAAGAGAAATTACAGTTAATATTCCACAAACACCGTTGTTTGCGCAAGAACTTGCGTGTCCTAAAAATATAGAAGAGGTAATAAATAATCTTAGATCAAGATATCAAGTTATAAAAGATGAAAAAGACTCCAAGAAGATTGTTTATGATGAAAAGACGGTAAAAGAACGTAAAAAACTTATTAACTCAGGCAAAGAAATGGGTTATCTAGATTATATGAAAAACAAGAAAAAGTGGTTAAAAGAAATTGTACCAAAATGTTAATCTCTTAATGTTGATTTGGCAAAATTGATTCCGTTTTTATACATTTCAATTATGAATTTTTTATCTAATTTGTCTAGATTTAAATAAGTCTTTGGATCAGCTTTATTTTCACATAAAACAGTAAAAGTACTTCTTGGTTTTGTTTTTTTAACCATACTTAACATTAAACTACCAAAGTACGAACCTGAATTACTTAAGCTGTTTATAATTATACTATACCCACATATATAAATATCTTCAGGCGGAGATCCATATAAATTTTTACAACATCCGTCAACAAATTTGTCTCCATTTATTTCTACTTGTTTAAAAATGAATGGTATACTCATAGACGCCTTCAAGGCGTCTTTTAATTTAACTTCTGGGTATGTTTTATTATTTATATTTGTATATTCATTCTTTGTTAAATTAGTTGCGTATACATTTATATTTACACCATATTTATTACTAAAATCTTCTACAGTTATATCTTCATCTACATTAGTCCATAAAAATCCTATCAGGGTTTCTAAAAAAGAATCATCTATAATGTAAGATTCGGACACAAGATTATCAAAGTTATATTTTACAACATCAGACAAATCTAACTCTAAAAATTTAGAAAGAATGTCTTTAGGTTTATAACCAGATATATATAAACAACCTATAAGTGATCCAATAGAACAACCATAGAAATTTTTAAGATCTAATAATTTATTTTCATGAATGTACTCAAGAGCACCTATAAAAACAACACCGGAGTACCCTCCTCCGCCTATAAATAAATCATTCATTTGTTTAAATGAGAAGTTTTTAATATCAAAATGTTTACGTACTCTGGGGCAAAAGATTGTAAATATTCATCTTTCATTTCCCAATTATGATGATGACCATTTCGTTCTGTGAGAGAATGCGCGAGCTCATGAAAGAGAGTAGATATTATCTCTGTTTCTGGGTACATATTACCAGTTGAATCATAAATTTTAAGGCCTATTTCACGTCCTTTATCAAAATTCCACCCAAGAATATCGGGGTCGTTATAGATTAATTCTTTGAATGATGTATTTTGAAGTCTTGTTCTAAGTAAGTTTCCATCGTGATCATTTAATTTATAGGTTAAATGAATAGATATATCTCTTAGAGTGTCTATCATTTCTGCTGTTTTAAGATTTCTTGCACGATACATTCTTCCGGACTTAGTTCTATAAGAAACAGAACAATGTCTAAATAACAGGAAGAATAAAAATATCAGTGTAATTACAATTACAATACTCATTTAATAATAATGTTAGAAAAATTATTATTATTTTTAGGAGTAAAATCTTGGAATATAGATAACATTCTCGTGAAGAAGAATATTATAAATAATAAATTCTTAAGGCCAAATAGAAACATAAAGTCAATAAATTTATTAAAACTACTCGAAGAAGAAACTCCTTCTCCTAAATTGTCGTTATACAAAGTTAATAAATGTAAGAAACCAGACTTTAATACGAATGTTTTCTGTGTTGTTTATACGATTTATTTTATAATTATAAACCTAATTCTTCTTATTCAACCAATTTATACATTGATTATGTTTTCAAATGATACATATAAGATAAAATATCTTACGTCTTTCTTTTTACATATAAATTTATTTATAATTCATTTATGGTGCAAAATGTATTTTAAAACTAATCACTTTGAAAGTATCAATATGTGCAAGACTTTCAAAGGAACTCTTATAATAACGTCGAGTATATTATCGATTGTTATAAATTTGGTTGATATAACGTCTTTTTATAACGAGTATCATTGGTTGAATACTTTTAATAATAAGATTTTATTTTTCATTTTAATATCAATAGAGTGGATTTATTCCAGGCTTGTTATATTTTTATTTGTTTACACATTTATGTTTGTTATAAATCAGCATATAGATAAATTGAAAAAAATAAAAGTTCAGATAGAAAAGAATGAGTTTGATTTTGAGGAAAACGTTTGTTTAAGCAATTTAATTATAAAACTAGCAAAAACAAAAGATGAAATTGAAAAAACAATAAAATTATTTAATGGGGTTATATCATACACAACTGTTCTTGGTGGTATTTCACTTGCTGTATTCATAAAAGATGTATTTCCACACGGATTTACAAAAGAATTTAACTTTGAAGACCATGACAGATATCTATTACATCCGATTATACTATTCATCTGTAATCAAATTATTCTTCTGATTAATATGTCAAGATATTCTTACTCTCGAGGAGACATTTTACACTTTATAAAATCAATTGATTTTATCAATAGATTCTTAACAAGATTGTCCACTGAAAAAATTATTAAAAAATCAAATGGTAATCTAAATTTAGTAACGTTAAATATACTTGAAGATTCAGCTACAACAATAGACTGGCTTATTTTAGGAAATATGCTATCTGAAAAATGGTTAGACTTCACAGTATTTGGAATATCCACATCTGATGGAAAGCTAATAAAACAAAGCATAACAATAGGCGGTACACTGCTATTCGTTATTAGTTTTTTGCAGAATAATAATTAATTTAAAACTTAATTGTAATTAAGATATAAGATGGATACATTTAATCGAAAACAATCTACATTCGAAAAGAAAAGTTTATCTTACCAGATTCTTTCTTGGGAAGCATGCGACGAAGAAGTCGAAAATTTTGATTCTGAAAATGAAGGTGCTCCAGACATTAGATATCACATTTATTCATTTGGTGTTGATGAAAACGGAGATTCTGTTTGTGTAAGATTTGATGGGTATAAGCCTTACTTTTTTGCTTGTATTCCAGATAAGCTTCAGGATAAATTCGATAATTTTAAGAAAAACGAAGTTGAACGTTTCATTCGTAATAAACTTTTTAGAAATCGCGACGATCTTGAATCCGTTAGTGTAGTATCAAGAATTAAGTATAAAGGCTTTACAAATGAAACACAGTGTAAATTTCTTAGATTTGTGTGCAAAAACTTGAACACTTTTAATCGTATTAAGTACATTCTAAATCCAAAGGATAAAAGTAAATTACCAAAGATATCGAACGTACTTCAAAATGAATCAATTAAGTTTGAATTGTATGAGTCTAATATAGAACCTTATCTTAGATTCACGCACAAAATGGAAATCCAGATGGCAAACTGGGTTACAGTTAAAAACATAACACAAGACAACGATATGTCAAGATGTCAACATAGCTACATCGCGAATTATGCATCTGTTAAAAAGCTTGAACGTCAAGAAACTTGCAATCTAACTCTTGGTTCTTGGGATATTGAGGCTTTTTCTCATTCAACAAGATACGAAAATAAAAATGATTTCCCAGATCCAACTAATGAAAAGGACATAATCACTCAAATCGGTACAAGTTTATATAAATTCAGTACAAAGGAATCTTTTAAACACGTCGTTACTATTAAAAGTCCTATAGATAACGACTGCGACCCAGTAGAAGGAATACACATAGAAAAATTCGATTCAGAAAAAGAGTTAATAATTGGTTGGGTTAAATTTATCACAAACACTGATCCAGACATTCTAGTTCAATATAACGGTTATGATTTCGATTGGAAATATGTATGTGCGCGTGCAAAAGTTTTAGGAATCGAGTATGCACTTGAAAATCTTAGCAGAATAGAATCAAAGCCTGCACATTTACACGAAGATCAACTTAATACTTCTGCGTATGGAGACAACACTATGAAGTATCTCAAGATGTATGGAGTAACTCAATTTGATCTTATGTTTATAATTAAGAAAGAACACAAATTAGAGTCTTATAAACTTAATGCGGTAGCTGAACACTTTACAGGGGACAAGAAAGACGATCTTAGTCCAGCAGATCTTTTTAATTATAATACATCAACAAAAGACAAATTAGCACTTGTTGTGAAGTATTGTGCTCAGGATACATGGCTTCTTATAGATCTTATGCTTAAACTTAGAATTGTAACCAATATGATTGGTATGTCTAATATCACGATGGTCCCTATGCAATACATCGAACTTCGCGGGCAGCAGATCCGTGTACACACGCAGATTGCATATGAAACCAAAAAAGAAGGTTATTTAATTCCGGCAGTTGATTATAAACCTAAGGATGCAGACGACACGGAAGAAAAATTTACAGGAGCAACTGTTTTAGAAGCGACCCCCGGTGCTCACTTTGAACCCATAGCGGGTCTTGATTTTGCAAGTCTATACCCAAGTATTATGATTGCTCATAATTATGACTATGCAACAATCGTTGAAGATCCCGATTTTGATAATCTTCCAGGAATTGAATACTTTGATATGGACTGGGAAGAAGACGACATCGATTCCGATGGCAATGAAATTAAACGCCCGGTAAGTGTAAGGTTTGTACAAAATAGAACCGGAATTATGCCAAAGATTCTAGATCGCCTTTGGAAAGAGCGTAAAGCTATTCGTAAACAAATGAAGAGTCTTTCACCTGATGATCCTTTATATGCTGTACTAAATGGTGTACAACTTGCTATTAAAGTTTCAATGAACAGTATTTATGGATTTACAGGAGCAAGATATGGGAGACTTCCAAATAAAAAGATTGCAGCCGCGGTTACAGCATGTGGTCGCGGAATGATTGCTCACTCTAAAAAATGTGCAGAAGAATGGTACGACTGTGAGGTAGTATACGGAGATACAGATTCTATTTATGTAAAGTTTAAAAGTGAACTCAAAGGTCAAGATCATATGAATTATGTTTTCAAAGTTGCACCAGAATGCGCAGATCGCATTTCAGCTACATTCAAGAAGCCTATCGAACTCGAGTTTGAGAAAGTTATGTATCCTTTTATTTTATATTCTAAAAAGAGATATGCAAGTCTCTTCTGGACTAATCCAGATAAGTACGATTACATTGACTTCAAAGGAATCCAAGTTGTTCGTCGAGACAATTGTGTATTTGTAAGAGAAAATTCAAAACAGATCTTCGAATACATTTTCCTTAACGACAAAGTATTAAACTATACATTTGAAACAGTAGAAGAACTCATTGAGACAAGCCAAGAGTTTGCTAGGTCTAAGATTCGTAAATTGGTTAATGCAGAAGTTCCAATGAAAGAACTTATGCTTTCTAAGAGTCTGCGTGCAGGTTATGCATTTGATCGCAAAGTAATCTGCAATGGTTGTACAAAAACTTACTACGAATTAAATGTCATCGGTAAGAAAGAAATGGACATTACTGTACTTCACAAACTTAGTAATAAGAATAAGACACATGTCGAAGAATTCATGGAGACTGAGCACCAGTGTCCTAATTGTAAAAAAATGCAGTCGTTTTCTCGTTGTCCTGCTAATATTCCGCATGTAGCTCTTGCTAGAAAACGAGAGGAACGTGATAGAATGGACCGCGTAGCATCAGGTGATCGCGTTCCTTACTTATTCGTAACATATGAAAGCAGTAAACAGTTTGAAAAGGTAGAAGATCCTGCTTATGTCATTAAAAATGCTATACCAATTGATTACATCTATTATTTTGAGCATCAGTTCAAGTCTGCTATTGAAACAATATTCGAGCCTATGATGGAAGATGTATCTGAACTCTGGAAAGACATCATTCCAGAAAAGGTCAAAAAGACTCGTAAGAAGAAAACAGTTTAAAAATAAAATTAATAAATAATTATATCAAATGTCTACGCTAAAAGAAAATTTAAAGTGCGACATATTTACACCTGATTTTATTAGTTTAAAAATGGCAGATAAACTTTTAAATTCAGGATCTCTTTTAGATCCGTGTGTTGGAACTGGAAATCTATTAAAATTTTTAAATATAGACAATTACACGCAAGTAGATTTATATGAACTAAAAGATGAATACATTAAAGACATTAAAGATAGTGAAAATATTAATAAACACATTGGAGATTTTTTAAAAATGAATATAAATTATAAGTACACAAATATTATACTAAACCCGCCTTACATTAAAATTCAAGAACTCGAAGCTGATTATAGAAAATTTTTACGCGATAATTTTAAGTTAAAAGGAAATCTGGATATCTACTATGCTTTTATATTAAAATGTATAAATTTACTATCAGACGATGGGATAATGGTTAGTATTACTCCAAATTCTTATTTATATAATAAATCTTCATTTGATATAAGAAAATATCTAATAGACAATAGGTTTATTAAAGAAATAATAGATTTTGGTCATGAAAAAGTTTTTAAAAACGCGTCTGTGTATACTTGTATAACAGTTTTTTCAAAATCACAAAAAGAATCTTTTTTATATAACGATACAGAAAGGTTATATAAAGATATATGTAATTATTCTTTCTTCGAAAAGAAATGTAATAATACAAAAACGCTAAAAGACATATGTAAAATTAAAAATGGTATAGCTACGTTGAGAAATAATATCTATATACACGATGAAAAATTATTTGATGAACCATGCTGGAAACCTATAACTTCTGGAAAGAAAACACAATATATTATATATCCGTATGAAAATGAAATTATTATATCCGAAGATACATTTAAAATTAAAAATCCTTTGACATTTGATTTTTTAGAAAAAAATAAAACAGAATTGTCAAAAAGAGATAATGGTAATAAAACTTATCCAATGTGGTATTCTTACGGAAGGACTCAATCTATTAAACCGTGTAAAAAATCTATAATTCTACCGTGTTTTTGTGATCCAGACACATTAGAAAATTGCATACAAATAAAAGAAAATATATTATATTATAGTTGTTTATGTATAGAACCAATAAAGTGTGATGATATTCAACTTATAATAGATGTAATTATAAAAAATAAATTGTATATAAAAGAAAATTCTTCAAAAAGATCAGGGGGTTGGATTAATCTAAGTTCTAGAGTATTAAATTCTATTTCTTTAGATTAAACTATCCCTTCAAAAATACTCTCAAATGATCTATAAGGCGTATGTACATTAAAATTAATATTAACAGGGATTTTGTCAAATAGTTCTCCTTGTTTACAAGAGTGTTCTACGTCAAATATATAATTAATAATATCATATACCAATGGTTTACATTCTTCTCCTTTCAGACAGACCATACAATTTTTCAATATGTCATAATTTTTAAGATCTTTTTCAAATGTAATTTTTTCAAACTTTGTAATTTTTTTAGACGCCGTTAAATAAGGAGTATCTGTAAAATATATATTCAATGGTACTATTTTCAAACATGGATTTTTCAAAACTAGATGCATCATCTCACCGCATAAATTTTCAAAATAGTTAGACTTGTTTTGTTTATAATTAGTCATAATCATCTTAATAGGCATTACAAGAAATAATGAACCATCTTTATAAACAACAATATCACATTGTTTTTTGCCTGTTAAATTATAAGATTCGACACATCTTTCAATAAAAACTTCATAACCATTTAATTTTTTGAAAACATTTTCTTCTAGATATTTTTGCACAAATCCGTGAAAATATTTAGTTTTTTCTGAGCTACGAGGACCATGTTTCATATATATACCCCACAATTTATTGATTGATTCTATAAAATATTGTTCTTCTAATGGATACTGAGACATTGTTAGTGATACAATTCCATTTTAATATATTTTAATATTTGTTTTTTATTGTAAAATTTTAATATTAAAATATATTAAAATGGATCTATACTTTAAAAAAATTTTTGATAATTTTGAATTGGTATTAATATTCTTTGTATTATTAACTGTAATAATACAAGTAATGCAAGTTTATGTTTTTGAAGTACCATGGATTGGTTCTTTATTTAATGCTATTCTTGTTTCTTTATTAACAATTTTTAATGCAGCTGCATGTGGAAAATTAAAACCTTAATTTAAGTTAATTTTTTACAAATTTTTAATTAATTTAAGGGCATAAATTATTAAAAAGTGTCAAACATGGCATTGGATGCAAAGTTTAACGCTTTTAAGTCTAAGTATGATCTCGGCGATGAAGCAATGGCTGAAATGTTAAGTATTTTCAACGATTCCTTTATTGAATTGGCTCATAAACTATTGCAGTCAAATGACGTCCAGGTTCCAAAAACAACAAAAAATACAAACACGAAGACATCTCCAGATAAAAAGAAATTTGCTACTAAGATAGCAGCCGAATATGCGGCAGAAAATGATCTTACACTTGATGATTTTGATAAAGAAAAGATAACAAAGAAAGACATTGATGAGTACATCAAGGCAAACAAATCTAGTAAACCCACTAAGACTATTCCAAAACTTGATACGACCCCTATTGTTAAGGAAACAAGAGAACCAGTGTCTAAGGAAAAGTGTTGTGGTATAACAAAAAGTGGTGAACCTTGCAATCGTCCTGGAACAGAAAAGCCAGATGGGTCTAGCAAGTGCTTTTGTTTTAGACACGCAATGGATTGGAAGATGTATGAAATTTCATCGGACTCTGACTTAGAGACAGAGGAACCACAAGGTGAAGAAATATTTCGTGATCTTGCGATTACGACAGAAGAATAAATTTAAGGACATAGTTTATATATAATTACAGATATGAAACTGGAAGAATTTCTTGGTGATAAAAATGTAGAGACATACTTTGATGAAAAACTAAAAGAATGCAAAGACTACGACGAACTCCCTAGGGAGTTAAACAATTGCACTTGTTGCGAAAGACACAAAATAAATTTTCCGATTATTGGTCAGAGGATTATATCTAAGGAATACACAACAAATTATCCCAAGAGCGACTGTAAATGTAAATGTAAATGTCCATGTAGACACGTGGCTCGTCGCATCTGTAGGGAATGGGACCTTATTCACGAAGTCGAAGACATTGACACTTCAACGGGGGATTCCGAGGAATCAGATGAAGAAGATTCAGCTGGTTCTTTGGAAGATTTTATTGTACCTGATTCTGGGTTTAAAAAGAAAGAACGTAAAACACTAGATCACGCACTTGATAAATTTAGAGGTAAAAAATCTCTTCGGAGGTAAATTAAATTAATTTAATTATCTATCTTAAAATATCTGTATTGATTTGTACCCGTTCTATGTTTATCAGCTTTAATCTGGTCTCCCCATCTTAAAACATTCTGGTTATCTTCTTTATTCCATATTCTATAATACTGACCACGAACTAGGTAATTTCCTTTTGGTTGATACGCGGCTGCCGCAGCTGTCTTATCCGTCGAAGCCGCTGCTTTTGTCTGAAAGGTTCTGCCATAATATTGTCCATCTGAAGAAGCCGAAGCTTTAGTTTTATATGTAGCCGCTACATCAGCGGCGACACTACCTGCTGCCGCATCTATAGCATTATCTACGTCTACAACTGGTTGTAATTTTATGTCTCCCTTGGTGTCTAAAGTTATAAAATTATTTCCAGAAGCAAAAGCTGTAGCCTTTTTATAAGGTTCAAATGTACCAGAAACTAAAAGAAAAACAAGGACAGATGCCACCGCTAATCCAAAAAACAGCAATTGATTATTCATTTATATTATAATAAATAAATTAATTTAAAGGAAAAAAGAATAAATAAATGGATATGTATAAGGCTTTGATTAATCTGTTTCTTCTTTTCAATATTTCATCTGCTTACACTGTAGTTTCTTCGAAGTTTGTTAACGAAGCTGAGATCAAACATGGAAGAGTAGCTATGGTAAGTTCTGTCCTTATTCCATTTCTTGACAATGTAAAGCCTGATACACTCGGAATTAACTTTGTAAACTCTTTGGATCCAAATGTCCAACTAGGTCTTCTAGGAATTGTAGGTTGTTCAGAATTTGGTCAAATGCTAACTGCTTATAATTTTCCAGAGGATCCTTCTAAATGGTTTACTATGAAGGAAGATCACACACCGGGAGATTACTCATTTGACCCACTTAATCTGAATAAGAATAATAATTTAACAAAACTTAAAACAAATGAGCTTTTTGTGGGTCGTATTGCAATGGCAGCTACTCTATGCGAACTTACTAATGAGTTTTTTTTGCAAGAACCTGTTCTTAAATTTACTAAATATCCAGTTTAAACAGTTTATTTCTTGTGCAAACTTTCATCGCATTCTACAAGAATACAGAGGTATGATAAGATATAATTTTCAGAATGCTGTTTTAGATACCCTAAGAATATCAAACATCTTAAAATATGATAAATACAAGGGGCGCTAGCTCAGTAGGTAGAGCGCTGGACTTTTAATCCAGTGGCCGTGGGTTCGATCCCCACGCGTCCTAGTTTCCCTTGTATTTATTTTCAAAGTCTAATCTCTTTCGCTCAGTTCGTTTTATTTTTTAAATATTCAAACCCCATTAACGTTGTATTTTGTTCTCCTAAGAGAATTTTTAAAGGTTTCTATATTTAACATTGATTAATTAGACTCCAGATGTGTTCTCGTTTTTTAACATATTCGCCGATCTTTAAATTATCTTGATAATCTATGTAGTAAGCCCCTGAATGTGCCATATGCTCGACTGTTCGTTTTGTATATTCTGCATATATACAATCAAGTCTATTTGCATATACTTTGTCGTAGCTTTTTAGAAGTTTTATAGTATCGGTTTTCACAATAAAGTTTAAAACAATAGACCATGCGTCGTCGGGCAAATTCTTGAAAATGTTAAAACGTCTTTTAGCGCTGTAACCTTTCCACGCATTTTGTATCTTAATTACATACCTGCCGTAAATTTTTGCATGACACCGGCAAAAATCTCCGTATTTTTTACTATTCCTACATTTGCGTTTTTGATTGTACAGGGGGTCAAGAACAGTGTTCGCGCAGCGGGGCATATTTTACACGCCCACTTGAGAGCCTCTAAAGGCTCTAGGGTGTTATAATAAATTAGATCTCAAATGTATCATAATAGATTTTTGTATTACGAGTTCTCTTCTTATTATCCGGTTTGGTGTTCTTTTTATATTGCTGTCGGACACGTCTTGTCATTTCGCGATTGACGGCTTCAATATCTGGTTTCATTGTTTATTGGACAATTTATTATATCGCCTCAATCTTAGTGTTATTATTTTTTTGCAATTTCTCAGTGTTTATAAGAACCGAACCGGGCGTCACATATGTTTATTTCCCGAGGGGAAATGTTTTAAATTTCTTTAAAATTCGTCAGCGCTATCGTAATCGGAGTAATAATTTAAAAGTTCATCGCGGAGTTCTTCTTCTAGACAAAGTTGTTCAAGATCTTGACCAGCGTTCTCTACAAAAATTATACACAAAGACTTTTTAATTATCACCAAATCAAAATCATAGTCAATGATAAAATTGTATTTCATTCGTTCGAGTGTCGGGTTGGTGTTGTTATTTGTATTTTGTTCTCACGCCGAAATTTTGCCCCCGGAGGGGCCGAAAGTAATTGGTAATGTCTTAATTTGGCCGGGAAACCTGTTATCCTGTTGAGAGGATTAACTCTTGAATCGGAGATCTGGTACATCCGAGAACTGGTTGAGCTCATAAAATACTCGTGGTCGCTCCAGAAGGATTCTAACCTTCTACTACCCCAATCTGGGAGAGCGTCATTAAGCGCTCAGTAAGACACTGTCTTCTGAACTCACGCTTTTATAAAAGAAGCGTTGCTGCTTAACGCATTGACCGGGCTAGAGTCCGAGCGGTGATAGACCGCCCGCCCAAGTATTTCCATACGTTCTCGTCTTCTCTCTGACACCCGCTTCGTCCAGACGTTGACTCTCAGAGACTTCATGGCTAAGAGAACCAACCCGGGATATAAATTTATATAGGAGGACTGTTAGAGATCGATCATTCTTACTTCAATATTTAATCCCAAAGGATTCTAATATTTATTTATTTTTGCAATTTTGGTATTTTAGTATTTTATTATTCAAGGAGTTGTAGCGACGATGTTTTTAATCATATCATAAAGCATATTTGAAAGAGCCTTGTCGTTTTCCAAAACCTTGATAAGTGTATCTTTTTCTTTGATGACCGTTTTTATATAATTTTCATGTTCTTCGTCGAGGGATGTATTACTATAATCCTTTTCGCGTGTTACTTGAATATATTTAGGCATTTTCTCACCACCCGCTTTACACCCCGAAGGACCTTTTATTTTAAACATTCGTAAAACTCAGATGGAGTCTTTGTTTTTCGGTTTATTTTTTGGCTTCGTCTTAACTGGTACAACTTTTCCATAAACACCGATTGGCAAACGATTAATATATTCAAATTTTGGAAATTTATTATAATAACCATGCGCCCCTCCTCCGCTGAGGGCACTATTGTAAGGAATGTATTTATTTTTATCGGGACCGGGTTTACCGACGAATACCGAGTATGACATCGCCGCGACTGCGAAGACGTAGAGATTCATAATATTTTGTTCAAGTTTAAATTGTAAAGTTTACCTAAGTTTATTTTTTTTCTGCAATATCGATCCTTAATATTTAAGGTTAACTAAAATTATAAAAATATTATATATCAATAAATGAGTGAAAATTCAATTACGAGGAACGACGACTCGTATGGGACTAATATTTTAATTGGAAATATTCTTGAAACTGCTCGCGGTCGACAATCTATAATAAATGAACTCGCTCTTAAAATAGATAGTTTAGATAAGATTTTACAATCCAATTCCGTCACCCAGTGTCCGCGGGTTCGATCCCGCGCGTCCTAGTTTCCCTTGTATTTATTTTCTCAGAGCCTAATTACTCGGCGCCCGTTTTTAATCCTGATTTGTAAAATAACAATAATTCTTCCGTTAATTTCATTTTTCCTTCTGAATGTTAAAAACATTATTCTCGTGTAGTGCTTTATTGTCACGCAGGCCTTAGCCTCCCTAAGGAGACACCTGCGTTACACTTTTAACTCCATTCAGCATTTATTAAT
>VMHT01172316.1_pt1 | contig 16018 bp, 20 predicted proteins | sample 4693611 | NCBI WGS metagenome assembly VMHT01 (sample SAMN12280063, study PRJNA550983) | marine metagenome | isolation source: seawater sampled from same location over 5 years 0.02-0.2 micron viral filtrate | place: USA: collected off the coast of southern California halfway between the port... ... | reverse complement strand
GAAGGCTATATCCTATAACGGGAGATGTCATTCGATATATTTACATTCAACAATAGACGCAACAAAATGGCGTAATAAGAATAACGCTACTCATCGAGGAAGACCATCAAGGAGACATGAAAATCACTCTTTTGTTATTTACCACCGTTAAAAAAAAAATAAAAAAACCAAGGTCAAGTTGTATATAAAAAATCCTTTTTTTTGACAAGTCAAGTACATATAAATCATATGTGCATTTGCCCAAAAATTTTCTATTTGTTTTCTGTTCACATCTGAAAATTGAATTCTTTGGTTTTCATTAACACTTACCCTACAACATAACACCATCCCAGTTAGTCCAAATGGTTAGGATACCCCGCTTTCACCGGGGAGAACCGGGTTCGATACCCGGACTGGGAAGGCTGGGCGCGGCGATTTACTACGCAACAGAATAAGATGTAAACTGAGGTTAAAGTGGTAGGTAAGACAAGATATTCATTATGGGAGCACGGAAAACCAGTATTCCCGAGCGGTCAAAGGGGCTCGACTCAAGTTCGAGTGCATATGCTTCGTGGGTTCAAATCCCACTGCTGGTATCATCTCAGTTAGCTCAGTCGGTAGAGCGATTGTCTTATTAACAATTGGTCGGGGGTTCAAGTCCCTCACTGAGAATAATCTGATAAGCTTTAAGGTGAAGCACCTTCCTTTACGGGACGGAGAAGTGAGTTCAACTCTCACATCAGATACATCCCAATTAGTCCAAATGGTTAGGATACCCAGCTTTCACCTGGGAGAACCGGGATCGATACCCGGATTGGGAATAGGCAGTATATCTCCAAGAGGTCAAAGGAGGGGCGGGCGACTGCCCACTATGCTAGACATAGTTTCGCTGGTTCAAACCCAGCTGCTGCCACAGTATCAAGTCTGTATAAAAACTTGACTAGTGGCCACTAGTGGGGAGCACGGTTTCAGGCGGTATATCCAGGAGTTTGAGGTTAGATTCCCATTCTGGGTGTAGGCCCTCGCTGGTTCAAATCCAGCTACCGCTACCTGGGAGTTCGGGAAAGTGTTACTTAGGCGTTCATCTTAGGCTGCAGCCTAAGGTGATTGTAGTTTAGTAATGCGAGGGGAGCACGGAAACATTAGATATGCCCCGAGTGGACTAAGGGAACAGCACGAAGATGTTGTTGGTATTTACCGGTCGTAGGTTCGAATCCTACTATCTAAGCGGTGGAGCACGGTGTGTAAAGTAATGTAATATATAGCGGGTAGCACCCATTTTTGTAAAGTTCTTATAGTGAAATGGTTATCACGCCAGTCTTTGAAACTGGTATTCAGGGTTCGAGCCCCTGTAAGAACATTTGAGAGTATGGAACACTGATAGTGGCCGAAAGGTAAAGGCGCCGGATTTAAGCTCTGGTGCTACACGAACTGTGCTATGGAAAACTATGAAAGGAATTGGGACGCCTCTTCTGGAAGTATGCGGAACATAGTGTGGAGGAGGTAGCGTGTTGGGTTCGATTCCCACCTATCAGATTTTTTTATTGTATAAATAATCATTTAATTTTTATTCTGGAAAATTGAAATTAAATTTAAGTAATATAATAAACGTATAATAATCTTGAAAAATGCACTACAAAAAGACAACGAAACATAATACAAATTATTATAGACGCAATAAGGAGGAACGATTTAATGTGAAATGTTGCCCTCATTGTAATTATGAAACAACAGGACCAAAATCCGCATTGATAGCACACATTCATTCAAAACATACTCCGGAAAATGAAAGACCGTTTCAGTGTCCTTGTATTGATTGTGACCGAGGATACGCGGCTCGAGCGAACTTACAGAAACATATTTGTAAACATCACAATACAAATATGAAGGTATTTAATAAAAATAGCTTTTGTTATACTATAAATATAAATATACCAAATAGATTATCAAAGGATATGTTTGATTTTTATACCAAGCATAAAGGTATATTAACAAAAGATATAGGATTAAATAAGATTTTATCACAAGAACAATTTTGTTATGATATTAGTAATAATAATATAAATGTTAACGAATTTACAAGAGAAGATGTAATTAACAAAATGAACTAGAGCGTAAAATATGTGAAAATAATAAATTTGCTTTTTTTTATATGAGCGAACAAGAATATTATAGCAAACAAATAATAACTTATCTTGGAAATAAAAGAAAATTTATCAAAAAAATAGATGAAGTAATTAAAAGAGTAAAAAGTGAATTAAATGAGCAAACTATAAATATAGGGGAAGGATTTTCAGGTTCAGGAGTAGTAAGTCGTTTATTTAAAAATAGAGTAAATGGTGGTAAATTTTATGTAAATGATATATCTTCATATTCAAAAATTTTGAACGAGTGTTATTTAACAGATATAGATGAATTAAACAAGAATGAGATAGAATATTTGCAAAATACCATGGAAAATCTAAAAAATTATTTAAAACTGAACACATATGAACCGTTTATATCAAAACATTGGTCACCCAAAAATGATAATAATATATTACCAGGAGAAAGAGTATATTATACTAACGAGAATGCTGTAATAATAGATAAAATGATGCATTATATAAAAAATAATATTGGTGAAGAATATCAAAAATTTTTTATAGGTCCATTATTAGTTCAAGCATCTACAAATAATAATACAAACGGTCAATTTTCGGCTTATTTTAAAGATGAAAAAAAAGAAAAAGGAAAATTTGGGGGAAAAAATGAAATAGACTTACAGAGAATAAAACGAGTTATAGAACCAAGATTACCAATATTAACAAACGGAAAGGCAAATATTAAGATAAGTAAAATGGATGCTAATGAATGGATAAAAACAACAGGTAAATTGGATTTGGTATATTATGATCCTCCATATAATAAACATCCATATAATATATACTATTTCTTATTAGATATAATAAGTAACTGGGATATAAATATGGAAATACCTGAAACTTACAGAGGACAACCAAAAAACTGGAAAAAAAGTGGTTATTGTAGTTTAAAAAAAGCCAAAGATACATTTATAGATTTAATAAAAAATACAAATAGCAAGTTTATAATGATTTCTTATAATAATAAAGGTATAATACCATTAAAAGAAATGGATGAAATATTACAAGAAAAAGGAAAGGTAGAGAAAATACCTTTTGAACATAATACATATAATAGATATGTAGGAATAGCAAAGAAAAAACGTGAAAAAAAAGAAGAAAAAATAAAGGAATTTATTTGGTTAGTTGATTGTAGAGAAAATTGAATACTTTAAAATATTTTTTAAAATAAAAATATATCAAATTCATATATGCCAAAAAAAGAACAAGTAATTCATAGTATTACTAGTGATAGTAGTATTGACGCTCAAGAGTGGCTTGACTTAAAAAAGGATTATAATGAGGCAACAAAAAATAAGGAAAAAGAAGATAAGTTATCATTAGAGAGAGAGAAAATAAATTTTGCGAATATGTGGGTTGCAGCGGGACTAGATTTAAAAGAAACATTAATAGAAAATCATATAAGTTCTCGTAAAAAAAGGAACTAAAAAAAATGTTCTACATTGAACCAATTTTACTTTTTTTACGATCTACTTTTACTACATTTCCAAAACCAAGGAAATTCGTAAATAACTTTAATATCTAATCCATCATCTAAATATTTTTTAACTTTATTATTTTTTTCATTTTTATTCCAGGTATTATAATGAATAAATGCTCTTTTAGATTGATTAATATTAATTAAATCGATTTTATAAATATTTCCGAAATTATATTTATTGAAAATTAAATATAATTGCGATTTTGTAACAGTATTATCTATTTTAGGCAAACATAAAGTATACATTGTTGTTATAGTATTGATTATAATACTAAAATTATAATCAATTTTGGTGCCGATTCTTATAATGTGATATCTATAGTCATTATATTATAAATTTTTTTAATAGTAAAAATGTTTGCCGTTAAGAATCTGTGTGTTTCCACAAAGTAATAACAAGATATTTCTTTAAGTAATTAACAAAATTGAATTATATTAATTATAAAATATATTTTAATATAGTCGAACAATATGTCACACAGAAGAATGCCAAAAACAAATCGTTGGGATTGTTTAAAACCTGAAGGTTCTCCAGATAATAATGATGATTTTGATGAAGATACAACAAGAGTAAATCGTTTTAAAAGTTCTACTTGTAATAACCGTGTAAATTCACGTTGGAAACGTTCAAATAGTCCTGAAAAACGTTCAAATAGTCCAGATAAAAAATTTAATTCCTTTAAATCAAGAGGAGGTTATAATAGAGGAGGGGGTTATGATAGAGGAGGAGGAAGGGGTTATGATAGAGGAGGAGGAAGGGGTGGTAACTTTAGAAACAATCGTAGGAGACGAGGGGGTCCTTCAATATTTGATGATATAAAAAGAGATAAAAATGGAAGACCTATGTTAGATGGTGCTGTTTCAAGTGGAATTGATATTACAACTGCTCTTAAAACAGTTTCAGTAAAAATATCTAATAAAGAACGTAAAAAACAAAGAGAAGCGCAAAAAAAGAAAGAAAAAGAAGAAGCACTTGAAAAACGTAAACAGGAAGAAGAGAAACATAAAGAAGAACAAAAAAAAATGAAACAGGAAAATAATGAGTGGCATAAAGCAATGTTAGAAAGATTTATGTATGAAGAAGATAGCAGTAGTGATGATGAAGATAGTGATGAGGATTAAAAAATATACAATAAAATATACAATAAAAAATTAATTAGTTTATATTATTTAATTTTTTTACATTATTAAGTTAATGGAACAACACGTTCAACATTATAGTGATATAGATATGTCTAGCGAGGAAGAATTGGAAGATGATGCGTGGATGGATACATTAGAAAAAGAAGAAAATGACTACAAATCATTTTATAAAGAAAAGGTAGATATTATTAAGATTATTTACACATACGTAGACGGTAATAATAATATATATTATGTTAAAAAAGATAATTTATTAATTGATAATAATATTACCAGTAAAGCCCAACTTATTTATTTATTAAAAACAAACAAAGATTATAATAATAAACATCATAAACTAATAAGTATATTACAATATAATATTGATTTAGAACCTGAAGATGTTTTAAATTATTTAAAACATCAAGAAAACTACAATTTTTTGTCTATTGTTAGTAAGCTTAGTGATGTTAAATGGAACGATACGATTAATATATTCAAAAATTTGAATAGCTTACATATTGTATATTACGAAGAACCCATTAAGAGAATAAATAATACAAAAAAAGTTTATATACGTCACGGAAAATTGAAAAGAAATAAACATACTAGAAAAAGAATATAGAAACGTTTCAGATTATTATCATACTATGAGTTCAATTATTTCAGCACTTGACCGCAGCAGCTCTAAGAGCGCACCTGATATTTATCTTCAGAGAAAACATTATGGAGAAAATGGAACACCACAACATGGTTGGGGAGTTGAAGCAACTAAATGGACTAGTAAAACGGAGGCACAGTCACTTATCACACAACTGTATTTTCAACTTGTAAGAACAAAAGATCATTCAGATCTAGAGGAAAAAATGTTTTATCTTCTAAAAAATCTTAATTGGAATGAACACAGAGAGGAACTTACTCAGCTTTTTAGACTTACGATGCATGTTCGTGATATTGAAGCAGGAAAAGGAGAATATTCTCTAGCATATATGATGGTGTGGATCTGGTCTAAAACACAAGACCAGGAATTCGCTAAGATTCTAGTTCGTTCTTTTATAGTGAATGATAATGCCGCACATCCTATGGGTTCTTGGAAAGATATTAAATATATGTGTAAATATATTGCTCAAAAGGAGAATAAAAATTATTGGCTTATTCATTATATGTGTCACCGGTCTGTTCTAGTTATTAAAGGGGAATATGAAATGCTTCAAAAGGACGCAAATTTTAAACCTTCACTTGCTGGAAGATGGATGCCTCGTGAGAAACAAAAGCAATACAAATGGATCCATAAGATAATGGCTGAGTATGCTTTCCCTGAATTTGTTGTAGAACCTACAAGCGGTTGGAGGGATGGAAATCAGTATAAGTCAGCTATTCTTAAGCAAAAAATTAGGTGGACTAAAATGATTGTTGCTCTATCTAAAGCAACTGATACCCCACAGATTAAGATGGCTAGTAAGCAGTGGTCTAATCTGGAGTTTAATAACATCCCCAGTATTTGCCTTAAAAAGAATAGTAATGCTATCCGTAATAAAGATAAAAAGGGGCAACAGAGGTCTAGCGATGATGATAGAATTGCCTGTGCGAATAACTTCTCTCTTCACCTTTCTAAGGCAGCTTCAGGAGATGCTACTGCTAAAGTTCATGGTAAACGTCTTACAGTCGGAGAGCTGGTAAAGGAGGCATTTCTTGCCGATGACGAGAAGAAGACACAAATTAATCTTCAATGGCTATCTAACAAGGAGAACAATAGTGAACTAGAAAATGCTTGTATTATTCCCTGTTGTGATACTTCTGGAAGTATGGAATGTGATGATTATCTTCCTATTACAAATGCTATTGGACTGAGTATTCGCACTAGTGAAATTTGTCATCCTGCATTTAGAAATAGAATTCTTACTTTTAACGCAAAACCAAGTTGGATGGATGTGAGTGAATTTGGAGATGATTTTGTTGGAAAAGTTAAAAAGATTAGACAAGATCCAAATTGGAGCATGAATACAAATTTTGAGGCTCTATGTGATAAAATTCTAGATGGTCTAGTTAGTGCTGAAGTAAATCCTAACGATACTAAAAATATCATTCTAGCTGTATATTCTGATATGCAAATAGATACCTCTATAGGATGGGGAGATGGAGATCAGAGCACTATGCTAGAGCTTATCAAGAGAAAGTTTGCTGAAGCCGGTCTTAGAAGCAAATTCAGAACTCCTTACGTCCAGCCTCATATTCTATTTTGGAATCTCAGAAAGACTTCCGGATTCCCTGCTACAGCTTTTGATGAAAATGTTTCATTCCTTAGTGGATATAGTTCCACTCTACTGAATGTATTTGAAACAAAGGGAATCGACGAGCTTAGGAAAATGACACCATATAAACTTATATCTGATATGCTTGATAATAATAGATACGATATTGGTACTAACTTTATTAAATCATACATAATGGATTAATTCTTAATATGTGTAATAAATTTTTTTACTTTTTTATTAATTAAGTAAAAAAGTTAAATATATTATATTTAATTTTATTAATATGAACAATGATGAAAATACAAATACTTATATACATAATATAATTCAAGATTTTCAACTTGATTTATCGGGAAATCCTAGAGCACAATTATTGAATAATTTGATTAATATTATTCAGGGTAATAGACTTAACGAAAATGTATCAATGCTGCCTTTAGCAGGGAATTTTGTGCTTCCACAACATTCACACGTGAGAAACGTTTTAAGACAATCATTATTTGAAAAAAATTTATATAGAAATGTTTTAAGTGAAGAGGGTGAGAAACAAGTTGAAAAAATAAAATATAATAAAAACAATTTTGAACAGCATAATTGTTGTATTAGTTTTGAAGATTTTGAAGAAGGTCAAGAAGTATATAAATTACCGTGTGGTCATATATTTTCTAACTCAATATTTACTTGGTTAAAAGAAGAATCCAATAAATGTCCTGTATGTAGATATGAATTATCACATAAAGAAATAAAAAATGAAGATTATTTAATTGATATTTCAAGTAATTTTACTAATAGACAACAAGTTCCTGTTAATCCATTTGGAAGTTTTTTAAATAATATGAGTAATGTTTATAATCATCCAAGGCCAATAACAAGGCAAAATGCTAATGATAACCTACACTCAAATCCTTTTAGTATGCCTTCTATTTTTGATGATTTTACATATGATAGAGAATATCAAAATGCTATTCTAGCTTCTATTCAAGAATTTGAAGAAACCCCTGTTATAGAAGAAGAACCAATAGACACCATAGAACCTTGGGATGATATGTTATTAGAAAATATTAATAGTGATGATGACGATGATGAAGACGACGATATGTTTAAAGTAGATTAGATATCATCAAAATCCAGCTCCAAATCAAATTCTATCTTTTTATCTCCAACATTATCTTCTTTTACAACCTTCTTAGCCATTTTCTTGCGTTCTTTTTGAATTTTTTTATTATGTTTTAAACGAGCATTATCCTCCTCATTTATCACTTCTTCCATAAATGTTTCACTAGCAGTCATAACATCAAATCCTAAATCTTCATTTTGCTTTATCCTACTTTCATCATCTAAAATTTTATCCAATCCTGGTAGTTTTATTAGTTCTTCTTTTTGACTTTCTTTATATACTTCAATTAAATCGGCCTTTTCTAATTTACCTTTTTGAATAACAGCGCCAAAACTTACACTTCTCAATCCAGCCAGAACAAATGTATTAATTTTTACAGTATTATCACGTCTGTTACGACCTCTAAATTTTCCACGTATTACTAAAGTGCGTTGAACTCCATCAGAACATATAATACGAGCGATACCTCCTCCACACATTTGTGTTACACGAGCTATAATCTCTCCTTCTTCTCGTGGCTTACGAAGTTTTTTATTATATCCACCTTTTGGTGCGACGTTTTTACGAGCCATTTTTTTGTGACCGGAACCTCCTTTTTTGTTTTTGACCATGATACTTATTATAATACTAATTATAAAAAATATTTTTAATTCAATTTTACTAACACTGAAGATGCTTCAATACTTAAACTTCTTGCGAACTTTCTCTTGTCTATATATTTTCAAGTTTGTTTCTTTTATCCATTCCTTTATTTTTATTTTTTTTAAGTCTTTAATACTTTTATCCTGTGTTTCTTTACTTTGCTCACCAGGTTCATAATTATATAATTCATAAAATTCCTCATACTCATCTTCATCTTCAAATACTATTTTTTTCTCTTTATCGTTTATATGAATTTTGTATTTATCAAATCGTGATTTCCATAAGGGAGAACGATAAGCATAAAATTCCCAATTATACCAATATTCATTATTTAAATCTAATCCATCACGGGCCAGTTTAAAACAACCTATATTTGAGCTTATCCCATATTTTCTTCGTATTTTAAGTGTTTTATATACTGTATTTACGTTTTTATGTTTACTTTCGTTGTAACAAGAGTCATCGGTTGAATATACTTGTTTTAATATTTCACTTCCTACGTTATAACTTACGTTGCGTTTTTTCTTATTTTTATCCTTAATACTATGATAATATAACTGATGAAGTATATCATAATCATTATTTAATACTATTTTACCTGATTGTTCTTTAATTAAATCTACAACCACTTTTTCATTTGTCTTATTATATAAACGTTTTAAATAATAAGCTATTACTGGATCTTTCTTTTCTATAAATCCAAATTTTAATAGTTGAGTTTTTTTATTTCCTTCTACCAATAGATTTCGATTCTCATTTGAGACTAATTGTCTTAATGTATTACAATAAAATATTCTCATCATAAATACTCTACCGCTAGTATTTTTATAGAATGTGTGAAGTGTTCTTATTACATTCGCCACCGGTTTAAAACATTTATTATTTTTCCAACCTCTATAATATTGTTTCATCTTTCTCTCAAAAGAACCATTTTTTTCAGCATAAAAGTCGTAATAAATTTTCCATAATAAATTCCACGTTTCTTCTACATACCCGCTACTATACATTTCATAAAACCAAAAATAACACTCTTGAATATTGGTATGTTTTAGAAGACATTCTAATCCACTTAGAATGACTTCATCTAAATTATAAAGATATCTTGTAAATATTAGGTTTGTAGTCATTTTATAATTAAAATTATTACTTAATTATTTCATTCAATTTTTTTATTTTCTCTATGATATTTATATTAATGACTAAATCTTGGTTATCTTATATTACAACTCAAATTAGAGCTAATCCAGGTATAAAACTTGAAGTTATACTTAATAAATATGGTAATAAATATACACAAAAAAAACAAAAACATAAAATTAGCTCTAAAAAAAATAAGTATAAGAAAAAAAAGAACAAAACACATAAAAACAAAGGAAAGCGTAAAAATAAGAAGAAAAAGAAAAAATAATTATCCTGGTAATAAATTATTTATTATCATCCTTGCTCTCCATATTTTTTTTTTATCACATTTTGTACATAAATTCTTATTAAGTAAAAATATTTTTTTACAATTTTTAGTTTTTTTATTATAAATATTGTAATATTCCTTATTTATTATATAATCTTTGTTTTTTTTACAATCAAAAATATAGTCGGCAATAAGAAAATTTATTTCGTGAGGTAAATTATCCATATATGTATATAATTATTTTTTCTTCTTATTTTTTCGTTCCTTTAATTCATCATTGAAATCCTTTTTTGTTAATCTATATCCCCAGTGTTGTAATGTTTGTCTTATAGCAGGACTAATTGAATGGTCGTTCCATTTATTTTTATTGCCTTTTTTCATAATTTGTGTTATTAACCACTTTCTAAATCTTCCTTTTGAGCCGGCTATTTTATTAAATCTACTTATTTGTCGTTCATCATCTTTACTGCGTCTTCCCGAATAAAATTCACAATACCACTGAACCCAGCCATATGGATCTTGCTTATCTATCCAATCTTTTCCTTCCCAAAAACTTAATGTTGTTCCTACTTTTTTACCGTATTTATTTATTTTTATATCATAATCATCAAAATCACGGGTTAAGTGGTGTTCTTTTATTCCTTTCCACCAACCTAATTTTCCGTATTTCTTATGTTTATTTTTAAGTTCACCGTCATAAAATTTTGATTTTATGGGTCTCCAATATGTTCCTCCGAAGCTACCCTCTTTAAATATCTGTCTTGGACTTAAATTAGGTCTAAATTCAGGATGATCTTCAAAATGTATTTTTCCTCCTACTTTTTTCGGTCTTTTATTCATCTTTTTATTATTTTTTCTTGTTTTATTTTTTTTCCTTTTACTCATTCTTTTTGTATTTCCCATCTATATATAAAATTATCATTTTAAATTTTTATAATTTTATATTACTACGGTTCTCATCATTTTTCTTTTTTCTATCTTCATTGTTTTTGTATCTCTTAAATCTACACTACTATGATTTTTCAAATTTTTATTTATATTTTTCTTGTTTTTGATAAATTCATCTGTTAATTCTTCAAATGTAGCATCAACATTAATTTTTTCTTTGTATAAAAAACCATTAAATGTATGTATTGTATCTATTATACTTAATCTTTTTTCTGGATTTGGGTGTATATTTTGTAACAATAATTTACCCATAAATTTTATAAATGAATTTTCATAAAACCCTTCAAGAGCTAAGTATTTTAAAAATCTTAGATAAATTATACATAAAGAATAGTTATCCCACGTTTTCCAAAAGCTTATTAAATATTTGATTCTTTTATTATATTCTATTTCATTGTATATTTTTAACTGTTTCAAACATTCCTCTTCATATCTTTTTAAAAATTTTGGAGAGAAACTTTTATTTATTCCCTTGTTATTCATTACAAATACATTTACTAAATCTTTTAATTCTGTTTCACTGGGTGAATTATTTTTATTAAAAAGAAGTCCCAAATAGTGAACTTCTAAAGGCCATACATAATATTGCGGTGCATATGTATAAAAAACATTTTTCAAAATAGTATTATCAATGTTGTTCATATTTATTGATAATCCAAAATCAATTATTAATGGTATTTTTTTTCGTGTGCTATACAATATATTTGAACCTTTTAAATCATAATGAAGAATTTGACTATTAATTAATAGCGATATACTTCTTAATAAAGTATTAAAACTATTAATAATATTATTAATTATTTGAACACTATTCGCATTTTTTACCATATATTGTAAAAATTCCATGCCTTCAATATAATCCATTTTCATTAAAACATACTTATTTGTTTTCTTTTTTTTAAATAACATACATTTATTTTTATCTTTATCCTTAATTTTACCTATGTCTATATTACAATAACTAATTACTGGTGCAAAATGACTCTTATACACAGATATTTTTGAGAGTATATTACCAATTTCTATTTCATTTTTCGCACTATTATCATATCTCTGAATTTTACTTACAAATTTTTCGGAACTCGATGAACCGTTACAATCTATACTTGGATTAAAAACGCAACCAAATCCACCTTCAGATATTAATTTTCCACCTTTCATATTAATATAAAAAAATATTTTATAATTACCAAATTATACTTATTTTAATTTAAGGAAATAGCGATTTTTAAACGTTTTCTTAAATTTCTTTAATACATCTTCATCAGTCATTCCAAAAGTATTAAGTCTTGTCTTTTCTACATCTAATATCAACCTATTTTCTTCGCATTCCATAAATTCATCATAAACAGTAGACGGCTTACATTCCTCTTTTCCATCTACTTTCTTTTGAATATATTCATCCATTTTGTCTTTTAATATTACATCAATACCAATATACTGTCTACGTTTCTTTGGTTTTGTTTTTTCACTTGATTTATTCTTAAAATAATAACGCGCCGACTTATACATTTTACCAACTACATCTCCTTCATAACCCATATTTCTCATATATGTTGTCTCTCTTGAAACTGTTTCTTTATTCTCTTCCTGCCAAATTCCAAAACTTTCTTTAAAGATTTTTGGATCATCAAATTTATGAATCCGTGTAAATTCCTTCAAATTTTCTAGAAATCCCTTGGAAAATTTAAATCTATATGTTTTTGCTTCCTGATTAGTTACGATAGTAGTCATTTTATACTTCATAATTTAACTAAATAATTTAATTCAATTTTAATGTTTAGATAACTTATATGATTTATAAACTATATAAGACCACATATCTTGATAAATTTGATAAATGTTACAAAAATATCATTACAATTAATAAAAATCCTAATGATATAAACTTAAATAATGTGTTAAAACAAATATCCAGGCCAAAATTATCCTCTTTTGAAGGATTTGATTGTTGTTCTAATTATAATTCATGTATGCTTGCCTTTATTGACCCTACTACTAAAGAATTTCTTACAGAAGAACATATAGACCAAATATTTAGTATATTAATTGATAATAATTACACACTTGAATATGAAATGACCAAATTAATTAAAGATGTTAAACTTATTTGTCTAATATCAAAATAAAATTGAATTAAATACTATCACATATTTTATTAGTATAAAATGCCCGACACATATCCTGAAGAAGTTATCCAAGATTATATTGATAGTTTTGATGAACTAGAAAAAATAGCATATGAAATAGCAAAAGAACATTTAGAGTCTTCTTTTGATATTGTAAAAAGTGTTGGATTTTTGAAATGGATTAAGAAAAATAAAGTATAATTATATATTAATATGAATAGCAATAAATCACCCGATATGACTCAAAAATCTGTAAAAACACAAGATCCTCCTGTAAAAACAGTTAATCAAGTTGTTGAACCTATTAAACCTGTTGTTGAACCTGTTGCTGTCGCTGAACCCATTAAACCTGTTGCTGTTGCTGAACCTGTTGCTGAACCTGTTGCTGTTGCTGAACCTGTTGCTGAACCTGTTGCTGTTGCTGAACCTGTTGCTGTCGCGGCCACGGAACCTACAAAATCCGAAGATAATGAAGTCATCCAAAAAGTTATAGATACATTTAAAAATAGTGAAAATATTGGAGAAGCTTTACAAAGATTAGCCAATGATATACCTATTTCTCTACTACTTAATTTTTTTGATAAATATTTAACCATAATAGAAAGTGTATTGGCCAGAATTCAAGATAAATTGGGATTAGATATGGAATTAAAGGATCCAGAGCAAGCCATGATTGATATTCAAAAAAATCTTCCAAAAGTTAAATTTAGACTTCTTGTTACAGGGGTTATATTAAAAGAAATGCTTCAAGACCCTGAGTTATTAGAAGTTTGGGGTGAATTTATAAAAATATTTCAAAATAAATTTTTTAGACCTTTTTTAATAGCATCATTAGCAACCTTAAAAGAATTTGAACCTCAAATAAGAGACCAAGGAGAAGAACTTGAAGATATAATAAGAAAGGTTATTAATAGAACCGGAGATGCTGCTGTTGACGCAATGAATAATGTTGTTTGTGGAATACCGTATGTTGGCACAATTGTCTGTGGTATTGGAGCGGTTGATAATATCGCAAAAATGATTATCCCTAACGTAGAAGGATGGGGTGTTCTTTTTTTAGATACAAGTTATAGACTTTCCATTACACTACAAAAAGTAGCACCACAGGCTTTAGCTGCCCTTGATGGAATCATAGAGATGGTAATAAATGCCCATAATACTTATACTGCCGTAGTAGGAACTATTGATAAATATAATTCCTTAATTCAAGGATTAGATTTTGATCCAAAAAAAGGAATGACTACAGAAGAAGTTACAAATATGATAAAAAACAGAGCCAAGGAAAATGGAACTATTTCCTCTCCTCCAGTAAATACGCCGGTCGTTGATGCTAAACCTGCTGCTGATAAACCTGCTGCTGATAAACCTGCTACTGCTAAACCTGCTACTGCTAAACCTGCTACTGCTAAACCTGCTACTGCTAAACCTGCTACTGCTAAACCTGCTACTGCTAAACCTGCTGCTGATAAACCTGTTACTAGGGGTGGAAGTAATTCTAGAAAAAAGAGAAGAAAAAAAAGAACTAAAAAAAAGACACGAAAACATTTATGATAAACCTGTCCAATATTCATTAATTGTTGTTTTATTTTTTATCCACTTTTGATGCGCTTTATCAGCCTCTTTATAAAATTCATCGATTCTCTCTTCTTGTTTTTTAAATTCTTCTGATAACTTTTCTGGAGGACATCGCCTAACTAAATCCTTGTGATTAATGATTTTATGTCCTAAACGACATATTGTTTCATAATTCTTTACAATCTTTATAAATGAAGACATTTATAATGATTTATTCATTTCTATTTAAACTGTTTTGGTATTTTTTGAAAAGGTTACCCAATCAGAAAACGTCATCTTTTTCTTTGGCTCTTCCTTTACTTTCGTCTTTTTTATTAATACCATATCACTAATATTACCCAAGCGTTTATACTTATTGGATCTAATAGCGGCTGTTTCAGCCTTTTTAACTGTTACGCTCTTTTTTCTCTCTTCTGGTTTTTTCAACTTAGCAAATAATTCATCGTCGCTATCCACATCCTTCTCTTTTTTGTCTTCCTCTTCCATATTTACCCTCTCTTCTGCTTGTTTTTCTAATTCCTTTTGCTTTGCTATATCTTTTCCGCGATCAATATAAATCTCAGGACAACAAAACATTGTACAATACTTTCTAGCAACTACCTCCAAATATATGTATTTAATCTCTTTATTATCACACCAATAATCAAAACTTTCATTATCTTTATTCCACTTCATAAATACACTACCATCTGGTGTTGTTTCTTCCACTATTAGATTATTAAAATTCTTCTCTTCATCATTCTTTTTTACAAAATCCAAATCGTATTTATCTTCATATAATTCCTCTTCTTCCTCGTCATCACTCCAATCTTCATTATTTAATCGGTTTACATATGGTTCATAAACAAATTTAGCTACTAACCAAGTTGATGTTAGCGTACTTAATGGAATTATACTTAATAATAATAAAAATTGTAAGAAAAAAGAATTTTCTACACATATACCACACGCGGCTGACCTATCTAAATATAAGTCGTATTCTAAACAATAATTTGTCGCATCATTCATTTACTAAAAAGTAGTAATTCATTTTTAAGTTCTTTTCTGTAACATTTTTTTTCTTAATTCAAATAAATCCGTTACTTCTTTTTCTAGATCATCCACTGGAATTCTATGATAAGTCTTGTTTTTATTATTTGGATGTAATACTACCAAATACATTCCCTTCACTTTCTTTCCATAATTCTTTTCCAATAATGCCTTATATGTATTCAGTTGT
>VMHT01016892.1_pt1 | contig 16018 bp, 9 predicted proteins | sample 4693611 | NCBI WGS metagenome assembly VMHT01 (sample SAMN12280063, study PRJNA550983) | marine metagenome | isolation source: seawater sampled from same location over 5 years 0.02-0.2 micron viral filtrate | place: USA: collected off the coast of southern California halfway between the port... ... | reverse complement strand
GTAGTTTGAAAGATAATCTGTTCGTTACTGTTTTCATCATTGATTGAATGTGCATCATCAATTATTATATCAAAAGAGTTAGTATCTAAATCCCCACCTAATTGTGGTGAAGTATCTTCTACTACATTTGATATAGCACCAGAAGAAGCGAGGCCAGATACAATAGCACTCCTAGTAATTTTTTTAAGTCCACCACCAGAAGTATCAACAGCTAAGAATACGTCATCATTAGCTACCGTACTAATTTCTGATAAATCACCTACAACAGTAGGATTAAAGTTAGTACCATCTGCAATAAGTAGAGCACCAGCAGTATTGGTAGCCATTGTAAGGTCATCACCACTAATAGTAAGATCACCTGCTAGTGTAGCATTAGCACCACTAAATGTTAAGGCTGTAGTAGTGCCTGACTTAATAACTAGATTACCAGAACTGTTTGTTAGTGAGCCATAGGTTGTACCTGCATCTTTTACAAATACATCTCCACCATCAGCATCAAGTATAATGTCACCAGAGGAGTCTAGCGTAATGTCTGTACCATCATTAGTAATAGTATCAAGGGCAATACTACCTACGTTAGATATGTCAAGATCACCAAAGTCTAAAGCACCTGCAACAGTAAGTGTTCCTGATATATCAACATTACCGTTTATATCTACTAGTGTTGCATTAAGTTCTATTTCATCAGTAGCGTTTATATCTAGTACGGTAGCACTAGGTGCGTTAATAAACTGAGAAGCATCATTAAACTGCAAAGCCATAGTGCTGTTTAACAACAAACCAGTATCAGCTACGTGTGTAAGTGTGACATCATTATCAGCACCAAAGCCTAGCACAGCAGCATCACTGTCTAGTTTTAGATCGTTGCTAACTGTAACTGCAGTAGAAGCATTAATGTCTACAGTAGGTGCAGTAATCTCTAGCTCTGTGTCTGCGTCAATGTCAAGCTGTCCATCTGTACTAGAGTTAATAAATATAGCGGTGTCACGAAACTGTATCTTTTCTGTAGATGCAATAAGTAAATCATCTGAGAACTCAAAGTAATCCTCGTCTTCCATCCACTTTAATTCACCATCATTAGTCTCACCATCAAAGGTTACTGTAATATCTGTAGCTGAAGTGCCATCACCTATAGTAATTCCTGTACCTAACAGCTTAGTTATTGGTCCACCTTCACCTGTTGTACCATCGTGAGTATGTCCTGTACTAGAAGCAAATGCAGCAAGAAGCTGATCAAACTCATCATTAGTATCAGATGCTTGAATTATATCACCGTCTGTATACGTTTTTTGTCTTGTATATGTCGCTCCCATTAGCGTCTAGCTCCTAATTGATATTCTAACTGAAAACCTTTAAGTGAGTACGGTGCAGTTTCTCCACCGTCATCTACTTTTAGTGCAACAGTAAATCCTGATCCTTCTACAGATTGTCTCAGCAAAGGTTGTGTACCACCACCATAAACAAACTGTGTAGTAGAAGAAGAAGTACTATAAGTTGCACTTCCGTATTGTGCAGCAATCTTAGATGTATCTAAAGCATATGCAGCAGGTCTTGGTGAATCAACGCTTTCATTATCATACCTTAAAAATAAATCTGCGTCAATAGCAGCCTCTGGTTTAAAGTTAAGAATAACTCTCTGCATATGTTTTCTTATACCAGAATCACCAAAACTTAAGTCAGGGCTTCTGTACCTACCAAAGATAACAGTCTCATTAAAAGTATTACCTTTTTCTTGTCTGTGTACAAACCCATCAAAAGAACCATGTAGTACAGCTACATCTCCTGCATCAATAAAGGTATCAGTGCAAGATGGTCTTATCCCAAGTATTTCAGAAAACTCATAGTTTTCTCCTCTCATTACACATACAATACCTCTTGTAAGGTTATCTGCAACTGTATCTTTTGTAAAAAATATTCTATACTGTGTCTTATCAGGTATTACAACACTCTCAAAAAGAGAAGAGTCTTTTATGTTCTTATCAAATAAAGACTGTACATTCTTAGATATTGTACCAAGTTCAACATCACCAATCCTAGATGTACCAGCAACTGTACGTAAACCATCAGGACCAAGAAATATTAAATCACCTGCAAATTCCTGTATTGTGTCACCATTAATACAACCAATGTTTCTTGTTACTGGTTCTACTGCAAAATTTGATAGTGACGATCCTGTAAGTTTAAATATTCTATTTGCACAAAATATAAATAAATTACTACGAAAAACCTTTAGTCCTACAATGGTGTCATCTACTTTAATACTACCTGCACCATCTGCTGACTGAAAACCATCCTCATCAAAAGGTTCACTAAATATTAACTCTTGTGGTGTAGTAGATTTACCTGCATAAAACATATGGTTTCTATACGCAGCTACAAACTTAGAACCAGATACAGAACTTTCACTTACATCTGTAGCAGTTAGAGATGTGTTAAATATTACAGGGGCATTAGCACCATCTACAAATATTATTTTATCATTACCATCAAAGTTATATCTTTCAAAAGTATACTTAGATGCACTAGTTCTGCCTGTGTCTATCTCTGTCCAACTAGAAGGAGATACTACAGTATCAAAAATATGAGTAGCTGCAGTAGTACTAGATGTTGCTCTTGTTACACCTATAAATGTTGTACTGGTAACACCAGTATAGGTAAACAGTTCTGACCCAATTTGTATTGTACCACTAGAAGCAAACCCTGCAGTAGAATCAACAGTGATTGTACCAGAGCCTGTCATAGCTGTAGTAGAAGTTATTGTTAGCCCTAACTCAGTAGACGCAGCAGAAAATATCTTTTCCCCTCTAGCTGCTAATACTTTATCTGCAAAGTTAGCAACCATTAAAACTTTTTCACCAGAATCAGAAGTTTGTGGTACTATAGGGTATATAAATTTACGGAAGCCATTAACTCTTCTGTAACCACCCTCAAGGTCAGGCTCAAAGTTTTCTAAAACTAAAGCTTCTCCAGGCTGCATAAGAAAAGTGGACCTGTCTAAGACTAGCCCACCTTCACAATTAAATGCTGCTGGTTGTACCTGAGAACTATCTGGCATTAAGTAACAACTCCAGAGGTAAAGTTCATAGATGATCCTGGCCTAGTTATCATAGAAGACCTTACATAATCATACTTATTAATAAGCAAACTTTGCATATTTTTAATACCATCTTCAAATCTTTGAAAATTTAATTGGTAGTGGGCTTGTTCACCACGGTACATATAAACATAAGCTGTAGCACCGTCTACAATTACTGGACCAAATCTATCTGGTACAGAAGTAGTATCCCCATGTGCAGATAAGTCTGATGGAAATGTGTAATAATCAAATGCTAATGTGTATTGTTTATCTGGATAGGGATAAAGTAGGTAGTTATTATCTGGAGTACGTACAATTTGTCTAGGTACACCACCACCTTCAAATTGTGTTACTGTAACTCCACTAGAATGTGTTTCAGCAGTAGTACTATTAGCACCTCTGGTACATCCTGTAATATCATTACCTGAAATAGCTGTGTATGTAACTTCTTCACCACCAATATAGACTTTACCAGAAGAGTCAAAACCTGTTGTAGATGTAAGAGTAAGAGTTGTTACAGAGGTAGAGTGAGAACCATTAAGTGTTGTACTCGCTATATCATCTTCATGATTAGCATAATCACTGTCAATGTATTCATAATAGTTTAAGTTTGTAAGATTACTACCAGTTGCACTAAGAGTTGTACTTTTTTTAATTCTAGCTGTACTATAGTCTAAAGACTTAGTGCTTGTTGGTACAGTATATCTAGCTACACCTGGAGTTAGTGTAGAGCTATTAGAAGCATGGTTAAAAGAATAACCAAACTCTCTTTGATTAATATATCTTATAGAATCATTTACTGCATTTTTACATTGTGTTTGTATACCCCTAGATGCAGTAAAATCACTAGAAGTAAGCACTACTTCATTCATTCTTGTTATAACATCATTAGTTAATGATAAAAAGGTAAGTGCCATTATGTTTCCTTTAGGTAAGCTAAAGGGGCCAGTATACACCAGCCCCTAAAGTTATTATGCAAGTAAGTCACGATCCACAATATCTGGAGCAACTCGCCCACGTTTACCTGTGTCAATGCAACATGCCATCAAACGTAAGATGCCTGTCGTAACATCTGCAGATGAAGCAATTAACTTAACGTCAATCGTATCTGTAGTTGTTACATGTGCTGTAAATGTATCTGCAGCAGCAGTATTTACAACCATACTTTGACCGTTTGTACCTGAAGCCAAGAAGCCAGCAGAAGAAACGTCACCACCATCAACAATATCATCACCTGCTGCAAAATCAATATCTACAGTTGGTGAAGTACCATTAAAGGCAGTCTCAACTTCAGCACCTGCAAACAATACAAGAGTGTTAGCAGGAATTTCTAGAAGTTGAAAGATGTCTCCATTAGTACAGGAGTATCCATCTTCTACCATTTTAGCAATGTCCAAACGTGCTTCACGCATGTACATGCCCATTGCTGCATGACGAGAGGTAGCTGCTGCAATGCTGTCAGAATCGACACCAGCAGTAGCTTTTGAGGTCATATCAAAAGTAGCCATAAGTTATATCCTCCCTTACGCTGCGTTATATTTAGCAGTTACGATTGCTTCAGGACGAAGAATCTTTCTGCCGTATAGATGCATACCACGAACAATGTCAGCAAAGCTGTCAGGGTCACGATATGTTTCAGTCTTATTGATCTGCTCTGCAGTTGCAACAGCAGAATCATGTCCAGCAACAATCATACCAAAGTTAGTGTTTTGGTTCGATGTTCCTGATGTACCTGGACCTGTACCTACTGCTGGTAGGTTAGATGATGTGTACAAACGGAACCCATGAAAGTTATTGATAACAAGACCATTACGAAGTCCACCAGACTCACCGTAGTCTCCATTCATGAAGCGGCTGTCTTCATCGGAAAGTATCTCCATAAATACAGGGTCAATTACCAGCCACCTTCCTTGTGTATCAACCTGTTGCTGATCAAGCACACGTTTCATACGAGCAATAATCATTGCAGGTGAAACAGTTGCAGTCGGTAGTGAAGTAGCACCTGGCATACGTGCAGTTACTGGAATCGAGTGATCCCCTGCAGATGTAGTTGTAATATTGCCAAATGAACTTTTGATCAGTTTCATGCTTGTAAGCAATTCATCTGATCCTGCAGTGCTAACAGCCTTTGTACCATTAACGGTAGTATTAGCTGTATCTGCTTTTGCATGTAGTGCAGACTGTTTAAAACCTGACAGATAGCCAAGAACTTCTTGGTCATACTGATCAGATAAACGATATGCAGCACGATTTGTTGCTAAGTCCATGAAATTAATGTGACTGTGCGCTTCTTCGATATCGTCCATTTTAAAAGCGTAGTAGTTGCTTTTGTCAATAACTAAAGAAAAGTCTTCATCGTCAAGGTCTTGTGCTGTAACCTGTGTACCTCTGGCATATTCCTGCACAGAAATTTCAGGTTCTTTGATAATTTTGACGGTATCACCTTGTGCGGCAATCTCCCCAAAATAATCAGAGTTAGTAATATCTCCTACTACGGTAGACTTGCGGAATGCAAGCTGAACCTTTTTGGAGTAGATTATAGGACTAAAATTACCGTTAGGTAAATTCCCATAACCCGATGCGGTTTGAAAAGCCATGATAAAATCCTCCTGATATTTGGCTTGAAAAAGCTAACACCGAAAAGAGGCTGTGCATTTTCTAGGGTGCAGAGGATACTTAGTCGGCCAACTAAATACCACTGGGCCTATACTTGAACAGGTAGTTCTTAATAGTTTAGACTTTTGGAAATTAAGGCAAGATAAAAGGTAGTCAAAAGAGGCTTTTATCTCTATGCCTATAGTTATACTGTTGTTTTTTTGTTTGTCAACAGTTATCTGGCATTACCAGACATATCATAAACAAATTTACCAGAACGCATTGCTTTGGTAATTTCGTCTGATCTTTCTTCAAACTCTCTAGCAGTCATTTTAGCTACCTGAGATTCTGATATTGAGTTGCTTACACCTTCTGCATCTATCTGTGTCTTACTACGTTTAGTAACAGTAGAAGCTGCAGCTTTACGATTAGTTTTCTTATCGGTGTTAGTTAGACCATTATCTATTTTATAAAGATCAATAACACGGACTACAGAAGCTGGGTCATCTGAGTTTTCATAAAGTGCATCTCTAACCCACTTAGGTTGTTCATCTGCCCAGTCATGAAACTCATCCGAGTTTCTTAATGTATCAAAGTCTTCATGAGATTTACGGATAGAGTTTTCTGCTTTAATCCGTTGTGCTTCTATTCTAGCATCATCAATCTCTTGAAGTTTTATATCAGCTTTATTAAACATCTCCTGTGCTTTCTTAGCAGCAATAGTTTCTACTATACCAGCTACATCAGGATAATCTTTAGCCCACTTTTCAATGTCTTCATCAGACTTGGGTGGTATAATACCCTCTCTTACAGAACGTTTTTGTAGAGCTTCTAACTTCTCTTCCCATTCTTTTTCTTTCTTTTGGATGTGTCGCCTAAGATCACCATAACGTTTTTTAAAGCTTCTTTCTTCTGCAGATAACGTCTTTTCTTCATCTTCTGTATCGGTCTCTGCTTCTTGGGTAACTTCTTCTTGCTTTTCTGGTTTTCCTGCTTGTTTAGCTTCAAGGCGTTTGATCTCCTCTTCTTCATCCTCAAGTTTTTTACGTTTACGTTCGTAGTTATAACCTCTGTCTACAAATCCTGCAGTCTTTGGTGTTTCTACTTCTGCTAGTTCAGGCATTGTTATTCTCCTTATGTTGGGGTCAGCCGTAGCTGAGTAGCCTTATCGTTTACCTGCAAGCCCTGTTGTTCTAGGGCTTTTCTTTTTAGTTTTTCTTTTAGTGGCTAAACCACCTTTATTATTTGAGGTTGCAGAATTATTATTATCTTCATTTGATGAAAATAAATTTTTAATAGTATCAACTATACCTTCATTTGAACCATAATAACTAGTGTCCTCTACTAAATCTTCTTCAGGCACATTATTAGCTATTTGTTCTTCTCTTTTTGCCCGTAAACCTTGACTATGAATTTGTTGATTAGCAAGATATTGAGCACGAGAGCCTCTTTCTCCTGAAAGAGCTTCCGCAAGATCAAAAGAAGAACCTCCCTCTGTTTGACCTAATTTCATTGCTGAACCATCAGGATTTTTAAATGTATATTCTTTAGTTTGACCTTCTGGTAGTTTTTTTGGTCCTGCTACAAAATCTTGAATCTGTTGAGCATACATATCACCTTGTGCAAATCCTAATTTTTTCAAAGCATTTCTATATGCATCTGAGTATAAACTCTCAATTTGTTTTTCTATATTAGCTGCAGTCTCACTATCTTCTCCTTCAACACTTTTTGCATATTTTACCATAGCATTAGCTTTAGCTAAAGCATCAATTTTTGTTATACCTGAAAAAAGTTTAGGTAATGCACCAAAATCTTCTAACCCTAATTCTCCAATTTTCTTTGAACTTAGATTTCCTAACAGTTTTTTAGTTTTATCTTCTAGCCCTATAGCACTATTAGCAGTAATACCTTCCATCCAACTAGTATCAGAAGTTACTTTTTCTTCAAAAGGTCTTTTATTTCTATTTTCAACCTCTAAATCTTTAGCTATTGCATTATATTCAGCTTCAGTTAATGGATATTTTTCAAGAATTTCAGCTTGAATTGGTTGGCCATCTGGACCTGTTTTTATTACAGCATTTTCTGCAGAGGTTCCAATATATTCAACCATCATTTTATTACCATTTTTATCATAATGAGGTCTCATAAAACTTAACTCTTCTCCAGCAGCAGCTTGGGCAGCAGCAGCTTGAGCTTGTTGTTGAGATGAAGTACCTTGAAACATGGCATACCTAGCTGTTGCAGGATTATAACCAGATGTATATGTACCCATGTCTGGTCCATTACTTGCACCTATAACACCACCCTTTGCAAGTCTACGTTGCTCAAAAAAGTATCTTATAAACTCTTCTTTTGTTGGATTAGCTTCTTCTAAATATTGATCAATCATTCTACTTGTTTCTTTACCAATTCCAAATTCAAGCACTGGGTCCGCAGCAGTTTTTGCATCTCTAAATCTATTAAGTAGTTCAAAAGCGTACATTCTTGTGCCATCTTTAAAATCAATAGCATTTTGCATCCTACCATCAACTTCATAGGTATTTATAGTAGCTCTAGGTTCTTCTATATCTTCTCTAGATTTAGGATTTGCTTCCATTTCATTTAGTTGACGTTGTTCTTCTCGTCTACGTAGAAGTTCTTCACGAGTCATAGGTACACGTAGTGATTCTGTTACACCACTAGTTCCACCCTCAGCCATTGGTTGAGGTGGCATAGGAGGCATTGGTTGTGAAGGAGGTTGCATACTCTGTTGCATATTACGAGAGATATCTTCTTGTGATAATGGAGTACCACCTATTCTACCATTCTTTTCCATACTAGTCAAGCCTGATTTAGCTTTATTTCGTAAATCTTCAAAAAAGTTTACTCCATAGAACCTAAGCACATCTGCAGGTACTACATACTCTCCCTCAGAAAGCATTGCAGGTATATCATCTCTTACTTCTTTAGCCATAGAACCAGAAGGTACTTTGTTACCAGATACAGGGTCTTCATTAAGCCCATCATCTTTTAGGCCACCTTTTCTCATAAAGGACATTTCCATTTGTCTATTCATCTTAAATTAAACCTCCTTGGTATTTTCCTAGTTCCTCAGACATCTGATCTCTAGGACTAAACTTTGCAAACTTACTACGTAATACTGCTTTTTTATCTGGTCTATTAGTCAACATTATCATACTTGTACTATTTACATCTTCTATTTCATTGGTATAAGGTATATGTGTATAACCTTGTTTTCCTAAATCTTCAGCTATTAATTCCACTATCTCACGTTGAGTTAAATTTCTATCTGGATTTTCTTTTTTAAACTCTTCTATTTTTTCATTTATAAAACCTCTAACTTGATTTTCACTTGCAGGTACAAATTTCTTTTGAGTTATTTCTTCACCAGCTTTATTAAAACGTGGTTTACCATCTTTATCTAATACAGTTCTAATATCAGTATACCCTAAACCTAATGCTTCTCCTTGTAGAGGTTTACTAAGATCAGCCATTAATGGCACTACAGAACCAAGTTCAATGTCAATACCTTCTTTTGCTTTCATCATTTTCATAAATCTACCTAGAGCTGCAACTTCATCCTTATCACTAAAGTCAGGTGTTCCATAATAACCATAACCACCTAATAACTCTTTCATCTGAGACATACCTCTATCCTGTGCAGCTTTTAAAGTTCCTACATGCACACCTAGTTGATCAAAAGGGTCTCCTCTATAAGCATAACCAAATTCATTTGTTTTAACATTAAATTCAGGATTAATTATATCACCCTCAAATTGACCACCTTTAGCCATAGTGTAGTGAAATACAGGTTTAGTAAAACCTAACTCCTGTGCATCTGATGCTGCAGTCATTATTGTTCCACCAAATCTAGGACTCTCTACATCAAAGTCTTCAATAAGTTTTCTTACATCTATAACTGTGCCATTCAAGTTTTCAGGATTAATTATTTGTTTTTTTACAGTCTCTTTGTTATAAGGTAGTGGTACATTTCTATGCACTACTACAGGGTAATTTCTTTCTAAGTCTGCTACAGAATTATTTACAGCTTGTTCATATAACCTATAAAATTGAGAACCTTGTAATTCAGATAATTTTTCTTTTTCTGCATCTATAATATTTTTTACTTTCTCACTCTTAAAGTTCGAGGCATTGAATTGTTCTTCTAAAATTCTAATTCTCAATTTGTAAAATTTAATTCCCTCTGCTATAGCATCTGAGTTTCTAGTGCTTCTTGATAATATTTGTCCACTAACAGAAGGAAGGACTATAAATTTAGCACCAGAAGCTGCAGCTTTTTGTATAAGAACTTTTAATGCTTGATCTGAAATATCTTGATTGTTAGATATTGGACTTGACACATATTTTTTACCACTTTCATAACGTTGTAAATTTGATTCATAACTATTTTTATAATAATTAAATATATCTTTTAAGTTATTTCTTTTGTGTCTATAGTTTGTATCAACTTGTTCAGCAACTTCTACAGACCCAAACTTATCTTTAATAAGTACTTCATAACGTTCATCTAAATCTTCAAGACGTTTTTTTAACTCATATAAGGGCATATTAGCAGTAGTACCAGGCATTTGTGTTGAACTTAAAAATTCACTTAACATTACCCTTGGTCGTACCTGGGGCGAATCTGGATCAAGGTCCATAACAGCATCCAACATATCTCTTCCATATTCTTCTTCAAAAGCAACACTAGGTTTTTTGCCTTGAGCTACATAAGTCTCTAAAAAATCATCAAATTCATCTGTATCTAACTCAGGTAAATCAACTGTATCCATTACATCAGAATCTTCAATTTTGTTTAAACTTTTCATATAAGAAAACTCTGGTATATCAGTAATTATATTTCTTACATATTCATCTGTTAATCTATTAACTAAATATTCTGAAAAAATTTGCATATCTTCTTGATCTGAAAAAACACTTCTATGAAGAAACAGATTAGTATTACCTTCTTTTATCCCTTCAATTAAAACTTCTTCAAAACTATTGCCATTATCAACATCTATAAAACCTTTAAGATCAGGATCATTTTTAGGGGCATATTTTTTTACTATATTAAGAATATCTCCTCTTTGTCTATACATTTCCTGCATACCAAAATATGTACTTTGTCGAGCTACTTTTTCTGCAGCTTCTAGTTCTTTTTTAAAATCTATTACACCTTTTATATAATCTTTAACTTCACTTTTAAAATTATCTGGCACAATTACATTTTTAAAAAATGAGCCAGGTTTAGAGCCAGGTTTAGCCATTGCATCAGTATAAAAACCTTTACTTCTTAAATTATTTTCAAACATATCAGTTTTAACTTTAGAGAACCTTTCTCTTAAATCATCAACTTTAAAAACTCCAGCATCTTCTATTACTGGTATATTAAACATATTATTAAAAAGTTCATCTTCACTACCAATAATCTTACCAGTGGCATCTTTAAGTGGTTCTCTTATTCCTGAAGTAGTTTTTGATGGAAAACTAGGATTTAACAGCTTAGATTGTATCTCTTCTGCAAGAATATACGTACCTTCACCAGGATTAATTTTCTCACCTGGTATAAAAGAGGGAAATATTATAGAATCAAATTTACTAGTGTCAGGTGTAATAGTATCTGAATAAGAACCACTAAAATAACGGTCAAAATAACCTTTAAGTGATTCTTGCTCTTTCATATAATGTTGATGTAAACTACCTCTTACATGGGCTATAGTATTTGAATCATAAACTCCTCCAGTATCTTTTCTTGCAAACTTTTTACCAACTTCAGGTGTGTAATTTATTTTTGTTTCAAAATATCCAAGCTCTCCTCCAAGTATTATTTTTTCACTACCTAGATCAAGACTAATAGGTAGACCAAAATTTGGTGTTTGTCTTTGTGTATCCACATACTTAGCAGGAGAAAAAAGACCTTCAAATTTACGTTCTCTTAAATCAAATAAATCATTTAAAGTATATTTTTTATTTAATTCTATACTTTCAGGTATTAACTCAGGAGTTATCTCAGGTATTTTTTTTAATCGTCTTAAAAGGTCTTCACCTAAAATACCTTTTTCTGGTATATCTATAGTAGATAATGCTTTACCTATACTATCCATACCAAAAGGGTCTCTAAACCGTATAGTTCCTGATCCATCAAAATCTGTAGTTAAACGTACAGATTTACCTTCTTTATAGGGTGTAAAAGACGTTCTCTCTTTATAAGTTGGTATAAGATTACCACTAAAACTATACGTAGTAGGCATTGGACCTTCTTGCATAGCTCTTTTATAAGTTTTATTTAATACATCTATACCAGAATCTAATGCATCATCTATCTCTGTTAAGTTTTTTGCACCAACACGAGTACCAGCATATTCTATTAAACCCATTGTATCTCTAGAAAAACGTTCTGCATTTTCATCTGAGATTAATCTTAAAGGTTGAGCCACAGCAGTAACTGCAAGTCTTATTGCAGTATCTGCTGTACCTAGTCCTGCAAGTCCCATATCCATAAGATAGTCCATAGACCTTTTATACGCAGTAAAAAGTGCAGGGTCATCTTCATCTATAAAATCAAGTTTACCTGCACTAAAAAATCTATCTTTAACTTCATTAAAAGATTCTTTTACATTTAATGGATCAAACGTTTGTTGACTTTTTTGTTTTTTTAAAATCTGTTGAAAAAGGTCTTGACTTTGAGACTCACCAGGAAAATCAAAAGCATTTGGTAGTAGAGGATCAGCCTGTTGACCATAGACATTAGTAGGTAGTTCATTAGCCATTCACATCTTCCCTTAATCTAAGCATACTTCTAAGAGCACGTATCTCTCCCTGAGCACGATACATCTCTTCAACATCACCAATTTGTTCTAGCCTACGTTGAGTGTTATTAATCCTGTTAAGAACTTCTTCAAGAAACGGATTGTATAACTCTGGGTTATTAACAAAAGGTTTAATAGTATTGTTTACGATTAACTTCATTGCATCGGTTGTTCGTTAGTATTAGCTGAGAAGCCCTGTTCTCCTGGCTGAGGAGCTGTACCAGTTCCAATGGTTCCACCCCCACTACCTTGCGTATCCTGCACCTGTGCGCCAGCAGGAGGCTTCTGTGGGCCTCCCTGTGGTCCTTGTGCTGGTGGAGCACCTGGAGGTGGAGCTGGTGGTGGGTTCTCTTGCTGAAACTTCTTGAGTATTTCTGCTTGTACTGCAGCCTGTGACATATTGTTGCCAACCTTATCTGGATCAAGGTCCATAGACTTAGCAATCTCACGAACAATATAATCCATTCTAGCAAATGGTGCTAGTGCAGGGTTAGATACAACTTGCATAAATTGCATTAGGCGTTGGCTACGTACTTCATTAGCCATTAGACTTTCTGTACCACGAGCTTTAACTTCTAGATCACCCTTAATCTCAGTGTCATAATCAAACTGCATATTAAAGTTAAAGAAAGCTTTGCCTAGTGGTGCTAGTAGATAGTCATCAATGTTTTTAATTACATTACGTATACTACCGTTAGCAGCAGACATAAGCATACTAATACCAGAAGCAGTACGGCCCACCCCTGATACGCCTGTTTGACCATGAGCGAAAGAAGGAAATCCAGTTGATTCATCAGATAATACTCTTGCTTTATCGAACATCTGCATGTTCTCGTTACTTACGTTGGGAAACTTAGTTCCAAAGATTGCTTGTCCAGGTGCTCCTCCTTGCCTACGGAAGACTTTTCCTGGGTATACAGATAGGTCTTGGCCTGGAACTAGATTAGTCTCATCAACTTCAATTAATAAATTACCTGACAGTGCAGCATTATCCACTGCCATTCTCATAAATCCATTCATCAAAGTCTGTGTGTCATCCATGTTCTCTGCAATACCTACACCAAAAATACTGTAAGGATTCATCTCAAACGGAGATGCAAAGTATGGAATATAAGCTGGAGTAAATGGATTCATTACAAGACGTAGTACCTGACCATTACAAATCCAAGCATTGACACTTAGTTGCTCTGAATCTTCTAACTCTTTAGGTATATCTATCTCTTGATCTTCCAATACATCTTTATCTACAAAACCCCAAAACTCAAGTACCTCAAATCTGTCTACACTGTACTCTTCTGAGTCATCTTCCATAATGTGTTCCCACCATTCTTTTTGATAGGACTCACCAAGACTTAAGGTATTATCAATAGCATTTTTGCGAAAGTAAGGACGATTCTTTAATGCACGTAGTTGTGAACGTGACATTTTATGACGTTCAATAATATATTCAGCTTCTTCCATTGTAGATGCATCTGGATCAGGATAGAAGTTCCATACAGATACAGAGGTTGTCTGAGGTACAGTTTTAAATACTGGACTGTATGTGCCTTCATCATCCCAATTAGGATACTCTTTGTCTACAGCAAATGGACCTTTCATAACACCAGTACCAAATAAAGCAGTTTCAAATGCAGCAGCACGTAAATGTTTCTTAGCATGAGACTCTTCTAATTGATCATGTATTTTCTTTTCCATTTTCTTAGCTGCAACTTCTGCAGGATGTATTTGCACAGAGCTAGGTGTTTTTCCTGGCCCCTCTGCTAGTTTATCAGAAACAGGTTCTAAATCTTTTTCTAAACCTCCGAGTCTTTCCATATACTCAGGAAAAGTTTCACCAGCATTTAGTCCGTTAGTATTTTCTTTTGCTTTTGTGATGTCTGGATTAGACTCAAAGTTTACTGTGTCTGAAATGTTGTCTGGTAGAGTTGTTGGATCAATAGTAATAGGAAATCTATTGCCACCAAATAAAACTTCAGCAATCTGTCCATAAGCAGCTAATACTTTTGTTTTAGTTACCTTAACAAAGATACGAGATTTTTCTGTAGAAGTAAACTGTACATCAGGACCATAAAGACCACGATAGTTTCTGTAAGCTTGTACCCAACGTTCTTCATCCATGCGCCTAGATGTTTCAGCCTTGGAGTATTTCTCTCTTACAAAACTTACAATTTGTCCTGCTGCAGGATCGGAGTATTCTTCTTTTGCTACATCTTCAATAGAAGAAGTCTCTTCCATATCCATGATCATATCTTCAAAGTCTTCTTCCATTATTTTACCTTCCAAGGTCCATTATTAAAATCATTCTCTTGTTGACATTTAGGGCAAGATTCATATTTTTTAAGGTCATAAATTGTTTCACATTTTAAACAAGTTGTTTGCATACTTAATATCCAAATGTAGGGTCTGATGCCTGAAAGCCAGTTCTTTGAGCTGCTGGATCAAAATCAAATAAGCTGCTTCTTGGTCTAGTCATGACACCATAACGTAATGCATCGTACAAGTGATCTTCTGCGTGTGTATCTACATCTTCTGGGTTATTCTTACTTAGTGGTAGAGCTGGAAGTTGAGAAACAAGATTAGTACAAGTATCAAAAACTACTAGTCTAGGTTCTTCTGTAAACTCATCTACCTGTAATCTTCTGTGTATTTCGTTTTTACCTGCTATTCTAGAACCTTTTGATCTATCAGATGGCCTCCATCTACAGCCTTTCATAATCATTTGTTCTGCTAGGCTAGGTCCAGTATCACCACGGTTATGCCAGAGTGAAGAGTCAAGCACCCCATAACGTATCCTATCACCTTCTTCTGCTTCTAAGATTAAGTCTGCTAAATCTGTAGCAGTTACTTTAGTTACATACATCTCTCTATAAACTATTAGTTGTTCTGAGGGAGTTATAGTGAACCAAACTACTCCTGTGTGAGAACCATAACCATAGTCACAAGCTCTAAATCTTACCCAACTTCTAGGTATATCAAAAGGTTCTACCACATGAATTTTACGGTTAAACTCAGGGAAGGCTGCTCCCTCATTAATATCCCAGTCTCCCTCAAGTAGCTGTCTACGTTGGTGCTCAGGCAGAGATAAAAGATTAGCTTCGTACAGACCATCATCAGAAAGGTAAGGGTTATCAAATAGTGTTGCTGGTATAAACTTACGTTTAAAAAGAGGCTCACCCTCTCGTGTATGACCTTTAGGCCAAGTTATTTCTTCTCCGTTTTCATCAGTGGCCCAAAAAGGCTTATTGGGTGTCTGGGGGTCTACAAAGGTCTTCTTGACCCACTGATGTCCAGGCCCACCTGGATTACTTGTAGCTCTCATATAAAGAGGTAATCCAGAGGCTCTAGTTGAACGAAGACGTGATCTCATATAGTTCCATGCATAGGGACTAGGCCACTGTGTAAGTTCATCAAAGCCAATCCAGTTAAAGGCTTGACCTTGATATCTCATAACGTCATCTTCACGATCAAGATAACTCATCCAGAGTGTTGCACCTGATGGAGCTACCCAAGTCTTATCTCTTTCCATAAACTTAAT
>VMHT01198689.1_pt1 | contig 16021 bp, 14 predicted proteins | sample 4693611 | NCBI WGS metagenome assembly VMHT01 (sample SAMN12280063, study PRJNA550983) | marine metagenome | isolation source: seawater sampled from same location over 5 years 0.02-0.2 micron viral filtrate | place: USA: collected off the coast of southern California halfway between the port... ... | reverse complement strand
ACAGTTGGGCCATCTGGATGTCCGAGTTCTCCAAGAGCCCTCCCAGCAGCAACATGATTCTCTGTGTATCTCTGGACTTCTTTTCTCAAAGTCTCCATGGGATACATACGACCATTTCTGTTCTTGAGATCTCCCTGTAGGAAGATACCCTCAATGAACATATTCTTTTTACCGTTGCGTTCTTCAACGATAAAATCAACTGTTTCGATTTCTTCTCTAATGAGTTTCATTGGTTTTTTCAGGAAACTTGTACTTGTTGGATATATGCTTTGCCAGATCCAGTCTCTGCTTTAACAGCGACTTTGATTGACTTTCTCAATTGAGTCCAGTTATTAGGATCAAATGTATCTGTTACCGAAGATGAATTGTAATCGATCACAATTCTCGTATTGTAAAATCCAGCAGAACCATTTGTTTGGTCAATAGATGATACAATTTTATGAGCAAAATTAAAGTTAGATTGTCCAGCGGTCAATGTAACCGCATCACCTACGGCAAAAGGAGAACCTGTTCCCTCTGGGAAATCAATTGTAGTTGTAGTACCAGTGAGAATTCCAACAACTCTTTGTGCTGCTGGGAAACCAATAGCAATCTCTTCAGCACCACCAGAGGGAGTAACATAAAAGTTCTCATTCGTGGCAACTGGGTTAGTTCCAATTGCGACGTAGCATCCAACAGTTTCCGCTACAACTCTGATATTCTCAACCTGTTGCGAAATAGCAGAAGATTGTGCAGATGCTGCAGCAGATGTCGCAATTACTGTGTTAATGCCTACTGGTTTGATGGCCATTATCTTAAATTACAATAAGTCCTAAACAATATTTATTATACTTCTTCCTCTGGGTTATCATCCACTTCAATCTCTACTGGATTATCAAAGATAGATGATGCCACTTGAGGACGAATATTTGTAATTCTGTCTGCTGATTTAGCAAACAAAATATCTTTAATTTTGTCACTAACTTGAGTCGGAGACTCATCAGCAACAAGCAAATCCATTAATTCTTCCATTTTGTATAAAATACTTGTGTGTTGTTATTTAGATTTCACCACCTTTTGGTGGTTTAATCTCAGGTGTTGTTGGTATTGGAGGTGCTGCCATAGCATCAGCGGGAGCACCAAGTTCTGGTGATAAAGGTTCACCAGTGACAGGATTGATTCCCATCTCCTCTGGATCAGGAATCATTCCAGAATCAATTTCCTTCTCAATCAACTTATCCTGCTCTTCAATTTCTTGATCAGACTGACGTAGAACATTTCTTCTGATATAATCATTAGAAAAATACTTACCAATATATGGTTCGTACAGTTGAGCAAGGTTGATTCTTTCTGTTGATAGTTCTGTCTCTTTTAATTCAGCAAAGTGGTTGTCATATAGGAAATCATATTGAATATGATCTGCCATAGTTTCCCAATCTTCGGGAGTGACAATGTTTTTCAGAATTAGTTGAGTTTTCAACATGTCGTTAAACATATCTGAGAATCTTTTTCTCAACCTGCCAACAAATTTAGAAAACTTAACCTCATCTCTTAAAATTTCAGATGAACGACCCATTGAAAAACCAGTATCACCTTGGATACGACTTTCGGGAACGTTTAATGCTCTATAAAGTTTCTTCTGGAAGTAGTTAATATCAGTAATTTCACCAAGATTCTGACCACCAGGAAGTGTAGTGATTTCAGTTCCTCTGCCACCTTCTCTTCTAGGTAACCAGAAATCTTCCATCATAGACATAAACTTTTTATCATCTCTGACTTCACCAGTATTAGCATCATAGACAAGTTTGTTTCTATAACGCATCATCACATCACGAAGATACTGTTCTGCCTTTTGCTTTGGAAGATTGCCTACATCAATGTAGAAGATTCTACGTTCTGGTGCTCTTGATAAACGATAAATGACGAGAGAATCCTCAATCATCATTAACTGATTGAGTGGTTTGATTGACTTATGCAACCAAGATAATGTAGTTCCTTTATTTCTATCTACCAAACCAGAAGTACAATAGGTGACAGAATCGCGTGTCATTCTGACGCCTTTGGTACTTTGATTGACAGCACCATATCCACCAGTAGATGTTGAACTTCCTGGATTATAAATGAAAAACTCTTCAATCTCTGGGTAATTATAGGTAGTAGGATTGTCTCTATCTAGATTATTTCTTAAATTCTGGGTGCCATCCTTACCTTTTTTCTTCAACTGACGAATATAACGCATCTTAGATGAGTCAATATATCTTAACTCCTGAATACCATTTTGTGGATTCTTCTGGTCAATAACTTTATTATAGTAAAGTCTTCCATCAATATACCAATTGCGGAAGATTTCGTGTGCCTTTTTATCAAAATCAAGCAGTTCAAGGATATATTTAAATTCATCCCTTACTTTCTTTTTGATACCGTCACTAGCTTTTAGATTAGACAGTTCAATTGAAATAGGACTGTCATTAGTGTCTGATACAATTGCTTCATTAACAACATCTTCAATTGCACTATCGCATTCAGGATACAATGCCATAGAGCGATATCGTCTAATTAAATCATTCTCATTCTTATATTTTCCTTCGATATCAACGTATGAACCATAAAAACCCGACGAGACGTAGTGCTCAGATCCATCTTGGTTAGAAGGTGGAATCGGAGATACTACCCCTGGCGGGTTTTTATCGTTATCTTCAATTGAGAATCCAAATAATCTCGCCATTATTAATAAGACTAGAAACGTTCGTTCTAGTTATTTATCACTGAATCAGTACCTGACCTCTAGCGCCTCTGTTTCTGTTCATTGCGTTACCAATCGTGAAGTACTGGACCTGGAAGGTAACAGTAAATTCTTCAATCTGATCGGTGTTGTCATAGGACAGTTCGATAGCAGAAACTTCAGTTGGGAAGACATCAAAGAACTTGTAGTTTCTAAGTGTGGAAGATCTTCCACCTCTTCTGTTTCTCGTTGATTCGGCAACTCTACCTCTACCCAGTTGAGTGACATAAGCGTCAGTCATATAGGATGATGGATTGGTAACACCAGTCGCATCATTCAACTTACTCATGACGTTCATCCACTGCTCGAAAGCAGTTCTGAGTTGGAAGTCCTCATCATTGATGATGGTTACGGTCCAGGTATCGAAGGTTCTGTCTCCAGCAACCTTCAAGATTCTACCTCTGAAAGGAACGGGTACTTCAGCAATGGTGGAAGCAGGCAACTGAGCCGCTTTAGCCAAGAATTTAAAGGTTCCGTTTTCTCTTTTTCCACCATTTCTCCAAACTCTTCTACCAAGAGCAGCAGGGAACGATGGAATATTAACTTCAAATAGATTGGGGCGAGCGCCACCGCCCGCCAATCTGTTTTTGAATTGTGATAAGGTTCTAGTTTGTGGCATTGGTTTTTCCTCTTAAATGTTTGATATTAGTAGATTAGGCTGCTGTGCCAACTACTTCATCAAATGAGATTCCAGACCTGGTTGCGACGAACGTCAGAGTGATGTAGTTAATGGATCTCGCAGGTGAGATGAAGATGTCCGCTCTGAATTCGTTGTTATCAACGACAGCAGGCGTGTTGTTAGTTTCATCACAGACAACTGTGAACTCTTCAATTCCTCTTTGTGCCTGAATATCTCTCAGGTAAGGAATTACAATGTTGACGAAGTTCTCTCTTGTTTCCTCATCGTTAAGTTCAAAGAGTTGATCATTTGCTGCTTCTTCAAGTGCTTGCTCGACTGTGAGGAACAGGCGGCGAACGTTGATTCTATCAAAGGCAGAACTGTAACTGAGACCAGTCTTGTCGCCAAATAGGATGACTCCTTGACCGTTCTGGTTAATTACAGGGTTGATTCTGTTACCATAAAGCACATCTCTCTGTGCCTTATTGGGATTATATGCCAGTTTGACAGCATTGTTGATGTTGCCTCTTTGCTGACCAGCAGGTGAGAACCAAGGGAATGATTCAATGCTAGTTCTAACCATTAGACCCGCAATGTCTCCATTCAAAGGAACATAGCGGAACTCATTGTTGAATCTGTCATATGTATACTTATATCCACTATCAAATACCGCGTAAGACGAAGAAGTGATAGGTGAGTAATACTTGATTAGATTACTAGTCTGTGTAGTCGTATTTGTTTCTCCAACAACAGTTGCTCTGTGTGGAGAAACAACTGCCATACAGTCTTTTCTTAATTCAGCAATAGAGATGAGAAGATTTGCCTTCGCTTGAGACTGAAGTTCGGTTGAACATCCAGGACCCATCAGCAGATAATCAACTGAAATTTCGTCCCTGTTAGAGAAGAGGTTGTATGAGGTGTTAAGATCACCCAAGGTTCCCGCCATTCCACCGTTAGCACCATAATCGGCACCACCAAGCAGATTGTAACCAACGTTACCAATTGCGGCAAACTGAACATCTCTTGCCTCTTGACCCCACAGACCATCACCTCTAGTTACAGGGGAGAAGTCAGTTGAGAATCCAGTTGCGACAGGAGTAGTTCCGTGGAAGGTATCTGCTGCCTGCGAGGGGTTGTAACCAGGGAAGATCCAATCTGAATTAATTGCCAGATAGTTCTTATAGTAGTTCTTAAGAGGTGCGTCTCCATCTGCTTCGGAGTCAAGTGCCTTCGACAAGAAAGTCCACGACTCAAGAAGATTACCAGCAATGCCAGTTACAGAACCAGTATCATCTACGACCGCAACGTGAATTGCATCACCACCACCACCTCTTGAAGAGGAGAAGTTTGAATCGATGGGTTTTGGAGCAATCGTTTTCCAGAAGATTGAGCTGTTGTTGATCTGCAGTTTCTGCTGATCATACCAGTCTTCGGCGGAAGTAGCGGAAGTAGTTCCTTCTGAACCACCAGCATTGTTGCGAATTGTAAGAACGTCTGCTGATTCAAATGATTGAGCAGGATTGTTCTCTTGATACGAGATTGAGAACTCTGTTCCAGCAGTGTTAACTCTGGAAACTACTTTAACATCAATTGTGCTATTGCTGTTTGTAGCATCAGTTGAAACACCAGTAATGATGCCCTTGAGCATTCCATTAAAGCTTGTTGTTGTTCCTGCGCCAGGGATTGCTACAGATGAAAGTACTGCAGTAACACCATATCCAACAGTTATACCAAGACCAGCAAGGCTGTTGGTGCTGACTCCAAGAACTTGGTCTGCTGCGTTATCAATAGTACAAACTTTTAGTTGGTTTGCCCATTGACCAGGATTCCTACCAGCATAGTAGTAACTTGTGGAAGAAGTGTAGTTTTCTTGATAGTCATCGTAACTCTTGATCTTCAGTGAAGCCGAAGAACCAATACCTACACCCGCGTTTGCGTTGACTAGGTTGCTTCCGTCTGTTCTTACAACACTCAAAATACCACCGTAGTTGAGGTACTCAGATGCTGTCATCCAGTATTCGTATTGTCTGTCATTACTCTGAGGAGTGCCGAAAACATCGATCAACTCCTGCTGAGTTGTAATAGCAGTAGCTTCATCAATGGGTCCCAGTCTAAATGGACCAGCAATCGCTCCGATATTATCGAGAACGTTTTCTGCTCTACCTACTGTAAGATCAATTTCCCTGACTAATACGCCCGGAGATAATTGAGGAGTCGCCATGTTTCTCTCCTTAATGTCTCAAATTAACTATTAATATTTAGAGTTTTGAGTAATTTGAATGACGTGAACAAGACGTGAACACTAGGATTTTCTACTTTTCTTTATTCTATCTATTGTACATTTTTTACATTCATATGAATATGATGATAATACTTGACCTTTATCTTTTCTAGTTCGATAAAATCCCTCTATTAGATTCTTTGTTTTGCCACAAGTCCGACATTTTCTTTCATTCAGAAAAAGATGATTTACATCGAATTGAGCATCTAAATCCATTATTGATAATCCCACATATAACTCATGTCTCCGTATTCGTCGGTATGCCACCTGTCTCCTTCATTATCAACAAAAGAAGTATCATCGAATCCATCGACAATGAAACCGAAGGGTGCCATATCTTGCTCGATCTGATTCTTTTGTTCCTCGTATAATCGTTTTCTGACATCTTGGTCTGTCAACTCCTTAAAATAATCTTGTGCCACCAACCAAGCATATATTACCAAACACATTGCCAGGTCATCATTACAACCTTCCTCTGCTTCAAATGAATTATGCTTTGATATGAAAGTAGTCAATTCTGAAATAACTTCATAATCGCAGAAGGTAAATTTATCTTCCTCAATCATAGTCTTCAAATTAAGAGAACCAACCTTCTTTACGGTCTTGGACATCTTAACACCTAGTTGGGTTTTTTGACCAGAGAATCCTTGTCCAACAATTTGTCCTGCTCTACCTCTCATGGAACACATCAACAGATTTTGGTATTCTAGATCATATTGTAAAATGCTCGCTACCTGATCTCCTACATCATTTACCTCACATAAGATGAATGCTTCATTATAACTTTTACATACTTCATAGATGACACTAGGAAATAGCATCGGTTTGATATTATTATCTCTATATTTTGCTACAAGTTTATGTGGAAATTCTGTAATGTCGATCACAGTAAAGGCAGAGTAGTCCCCTCCAACACCTCTTGCTACATCAACAGTACAAACATAATCATGATCCTTTATCACTGGTTGATATACATCTAATCCAGCATTTCTTTTAATTGGATTTTCATAAATTAATGTTTTGAGTTTACTTGGAGCAATCAGCGTGTCAACAGATCCTAAAAACTCACACTCAAACTCAATTTTAAATTGTTGTTCGGATGTGTTCTTGATGGTTTGTTCTTTCCATTTACCATCTCTACCTGGAACTTCTGACCAATGAACATCCGTTGGAACATATTCACTTCGACCCTTCTCTGCATCGTGCCACATACGGTAGAAATGATTCATACCATGTGGTGTGGATACAATAATTACTTTCGTGCTTTGACCGGAAGTAATAGTAGGATAAACAGAGGCAAAGAAGGCATCTGCGATATGGTTTGGAACGAAAGCGAACTCATCGAGGAATAGGATATTGAACGACATGCCTCGGACAGCACTTGCAGATGTAGAAGCTGCCAGAATCTTTGATCCATTTTCTAACTCCAGAGAACCTTTGTTCCAAGATAGAATACCTTGCTGCATCCACTTAGGCAAGTTCTCGTATGCAATTTGTAGCCTACTTAAAAGTTCCCTGGCAGTCGATGCTTTGTTTGCTAGAATACCAATGTTTACACTATCATTGAAAACAGCATAATGTAGAAGAAAAGACACCACAGTCGTAGACTTACCAGTCTGGCGTGGCATCTTACAAATATTAAATCTATTTGCGTGAAAATTATTAACTAACTTTTCTTGAAAGTCATACATCTTAAATGGTTGAAGACCATGGTCCAACGTCACAATTTTTACATAATGCGCCGCAAAGTATACCGGATCTTCCTTACACTTAAGATATTCTTGAATTTGATCTTTTGTAAATTCAATTTGGGTATTCGCCTTTTTAAGGTTTGGATTCCCAAGATAGATATTTTCAGGCATAAAGAAGTGTTAGCAGTTCCAAGCTCTTAATGATTTATTTATTCTAGAATCAGGATCATTAGCAGTTTTCGCAGAAGTTAGTTTTTTCTTCATACCTTTCATTCTTGCACAGAAGGATGCTCTTCTTTTGTTCCCCTTCTTTTTAGATGGTGCCTTCAGATCAGAACCAGGATTCTCTGCTTCATAAGATTTGCGTCCTTTTTCATTTAGACCTCCCTCTTTATTCTTACCAGACTTTTTTGTCCAAGCGGCTCCTTCAGCAACTTCAGTTTCTTCATGAGTCATACCAACAATAATTTTATTATTTTTGGTTTTCTTATCCATATAATTAATGGATTGTTTTTGCTGGTCAGCATATCCTTTTCCTTTTGAAGGAGCAAGACGTTTTTCACCTGACTTTCTTTCGACAGATGCTGCTTTTCTCATTTCAGTATCTTGACCTTTCACCGCTTCAGTAACTTCAGTTTCTTCGGACATGTCAGGTACTCTAATATAGGTATCTTTGTTATCCAACATAGAAGCATCAAATCTCATGACCTTGGAACCAGGATAAACCTTGTCCATCGCTGCTTGAACTTGTCTCTTATTAGGTTGCTTGAGTTCAGGGAAGAACAACTTCATCATCATATACTTCCCTCTCCAAAGAAAAGATACGAGATAAACTTTTCCTGATTCTGATGGGATTCTTTCAATACCTTCACCAAGAGTCAATCTCTCAAGAATTCTGTCTTTCTCGGATTGAGTTTCTTCATTCTTGGGTACACAATTTGGGACCATTTTGCCACCTTTTTTCTTCATACCAACTTGCTTATGAGAATCCCAACACTTCTCATCAAGTTCAACTTCTTCTTTCTTGGTCTTTGCCTTTGTTTTCTTGACACAATTTGGATATCTCTTACCAAACATAGTCTTCATGCCTTTCTTTTCATATCCGTCCCAACAAGCTTCAACAACTTCAACTTCAATACCGTTAGATTCCATTGCCTTAATCTGTAACTCTGAAAACTCAGGAAGTGCCAGGAACTCTTCATTCTTGGATGAGTTGCCCCAGTTTTTAGCACCCTTCTTGCGGCACTTCACAAGAGCACCAGAGGCATAAGCAGATGGCCATACAGAATAGCGAGACTTAACCTTATGGTAGCAGGCATCTTTTTTACCCGAACCCTTACCTTTCTTATCTGCTGCTTCGTTGACTTCCATTTCTTCCTTCCTGGTTTTCCGGTCAGTCTTTACCATTGTTGGTGCTGATGCTCCAGACTTACTTTGCTGTCCGGGATCTTCTCTTCTCTTTGCTGATTGTGCTGCCTTCCTTTCGCTTTTAGACATGCTAGATCTCTTGGCAGATGATACACATTTAGGAACACCTTCACCAGGTTTGTCACTAGCGCAAGAATCGCCGGTTACAACATTGACCCAACCTTTCTTGCCATCTTTTGATTTGGACTTTCCAAACCAATCTCTCAGTCCCTCTTCGTTAATCATCTCAATAATAAGAGAATCTCTTTTTATTTATCATCCATCAAGTGCCACAGTAAGACCAAGAGTCATACCAGGTAGTACTTTCCAAGAAGAACCATTGTAAAACTCCAATTTAGTTGAAGTGGTATTGTATATTACCGACCCAGCATCAAAGGACCCAGCATCTCTTTGTGCGGTTGTAAAGTTGGGTATGTTCATACGAGCATCAGTGCCACTAGAAACCATATTTGCAATTTGTCTAGTTTTGCTCATGAGATGTTTTTAACTATTTAGAAATTAATATCCATTTCAAAAATTTTATCAGATCCTGCTCCTAAGAAATGGAGTTTGTATCCATCGGGTGTATTAACAACACGAACCTCTTGTGGATCTGCTTCAAATGATGATGTATCTATTGCTGCTACAAATGTCAATGTGCTAGTAACATCATAGGCAACTGAGAGTGTGTAGTGTCCAATTGTATCAGTAGAATTTCCACAAGTAAATATACCTTTTCCATCAGGAGTAAAGTCAAAACCTCTTAATGCTGGATCTGATGTAGTAAGAGATGATGATACCCCATCATAAACCATTGCGGTTGAACCTCTACCTAAAACATATGGTGCGGCAAGACTCCATTGATATATCCTATCATCACTTCCATCCAAAACATAACACTTTGTTCCATCAGAATTAAACCTAAATGATACTGGATAGTTGCTGGCACGAGTTGTCAAATCTATACAACCATCAGCAAAACTTGATAATTCGTATGCAGTCGTTAACGGAAACGACACTGCCTTATCATACGCGGAAGAATATACATCTAGAACTGTGAATGTAGTTCCATCACCATTAAATCTACAACCGCTCGGAGCAGCAATGTAATTTGTTAAATAAGTGGTTCCACTTGGATTGCCAGCCCACATGATTGTTGATAAATCAAGTGTTTCGTAGTTTGAAATTGTTGATGAATCAAATCCTGTGCTTAGGTTATATGCTTTGACCGTATCTGTATCATAATCAACCGCTATCATCTTTGTTCCGTCAGGGTTAAAATCAAATCCTGTTGGATTAGCTAATCCTAATGCTGTTCCTGAAACATAAGTTACTGTTGACGATAGATCAAATCCAGTGCTTAAAGTCCATTCATGAATTTTGTCACTAGTACTGCCAATAACAAACATTTGTGTTCCATCAGCATTAAATCCTACATCAAAGGGATTGGTCTCATATGAAGAAACAGAATAATTTGTTCCCTCAGTTATTGTTCCACTTGTAACATCATATGCATTTGATGCACTATACTCAATTACCGAATCTAGACCATAGTCAACTACGAAAAATTTGGTTCCATCATTATTCCACCTGAAACCATATGGAGATCCAAGACCATCTCCACCAACATTGTACGCACCATCATATGATGCTGTTCCGACAGCATATGCAGTTGATAATGTAAATTGTTGAATATTATCATCACCCCGTCCAATTAAATATAACTTCGTGCCATCATTATTAAATTCTAATCCCCTTACATATCCATCCCCACTACCTATACCATAAATATTATCTAATCTTTTGTTTATTTGTTCATATCCAGGACTAAACAGATTATTGGTTGGATTAGTTGATATATCCCATTGATTCTCCATTGTGAACTGGTTTATAGTATCAGCAGTAGTCCCTCCAAAATAAAGGTATCTTCCATCTGGGGATACTTCTACTGAATAGGTATTGCTATCGTAAGGTGAACAGTTAAAGGTTGCTGACGTGCTTGATCCTGATGTATTAAAAGGAGAGGTACATTCAATATGTCTAATATAATCACCATTATATGTGAGATACAAATGAAGTCCATCTGGTGACCAAGCAAATGCATATGGATAACTCATTCCAGTGGTGTATAAGTTTGTTTGCTGCGATCCCACTTTCTTCAATCCTGCTTGGGATATAGCAGCAATTCTTACATTATCAACACTGTCATACATTCCAGAAGATCTTGATTCAAAATTCCCTCCTGTAATAAGACCTCTTGCCTTTGACATTATGAAATATCCTCATACCCAATAACAAGTTCAAGATCACTTGCTGCTGATGCAACTGCACGAATAGAGTCACCTTCCTCTAAGTAAAAATATGTATCCTTTGCACACAAAATTTGAGTTGCTTTTGCTGGAACAGAAATTACCTTCGCAATATATCTATCTGTTGAACCGTCGTAAATACTGACACTAATATCAGCAGAATTTGTGCCATCAACATTTGCACAAAGAATACTATTAATTTTTAATACCTTACCACTAGAAGAAGCATTGCTCAATGCAGCAGCAATAGATGCAGTCACAGCATATCTTGCAGTCTTTCCAGTAATTGTTGTTGGACTTTTTAAGTTTGGTGCAGCCATGTTTTTATCTCCCTGTTATATTTAGAATATCATTCCCATGATTACTGGATCTGGACCTGAACCTGAACCTCCTCCAGAAGCAGTTATCGTAGAAATACCACCACTTGCAGTAGCAGTTACATTAGTACTGAAATTTATTGAAGTTATTCCAGTTCCAACTGAAGATCCATTATTAAAAACTTCAATTCCAGAAGAACCTCCTCCTCCTCCAGAAGAATTAATAGTTACTACTCCAGTTGATCCAGAGATAGTTACATTAGTTCCAGCAACAATAGAAGTTACAATTCCAGTCAATCCTGTACCAGATGATGTCGCGGTAATAAATCCAGCACCATTGGTCAGTTGATTAGTGTTAGTAAATGATGTGGTAATAAATCCAGCACCATTGGTTAATTGATTATTATTTGTTGGAACTGTTGGTGTATTTGAAAAGTTATTATAGTCTAGGTAATAAGATGCTGCTTGACTGTTTAGAGTAAATGCATTAGTAGCATTGGTTACTGATGTAATTCCAGCAATTGTTAGTTGATCTATTTTTTGAAATTCAACAACATCACCATCACTAATAAAGGGTGTCATAGTCACAACAGACCCATTGGTAGCCGTAAAGTCAACTCCACTTCTCTGTTTAATTCCGTTCAGGAACACATCAATCAAACCAACTTCATATCCACCAGTAATTGTAAAATTCGTTGTTACACCAGAAGATGTTTCTGTCTGTCTAGTGATTGTTGAGAATGGAATATTAACAGTTACAGTCGTTCCAGACCCTACAATTGTTACACCTGCTCCAGTAAATTTAACGTCAGTAAATCCAGTGCCAACACGAACTGATCCCGATTGAATCCCAACACCAGAAATGATATTAGTTAATTGACTACCATCACCTCTAAAACTTGAGGCAGTAATTATGCCTGTAGTATTGATAGAAACTGTTGTGCCAATACCAACAGAGGCTTGTTTTCCTTGCCTATCACTAAAAGCAATTTCTCCTGAAGAATCTTGATGTATTCTAACAGTGGTTGCTGTACCAATAATTATCTCATCAATACCTTCAATTTTTCTAGCAGTTGGATCTAAAGTAATCGATCCTTCACCAACAGTAAGAATACCAGTCACTCTGGCATCACCATTGACAACTAAATCTTCATCATAAAAACCAGTATCAACACCAATATGTACTTTAGTAGCAGTAACTACACCAACTGCATTAATGCCACCTGCTAAAACATTAATTCCTGTTCTTGCAGTTACAATACCAATAGAGTCTACATTTTTAACATCCTCATACGTAATAGTTCCTCCAACAGTTACATTACCATCAACATACTGATTACCACCAACATAAAGAGCAAAATCTGTTCTTGCAGTAGCAGCAATACCGACATTTTTAGTCGTACTAACACCAATAGCATCAGAGGACCATGTTCCCCCTGCACCAACACTTCCACCAAATTTAAATTTCTTTCCTGCAGGCCCATTTACATCGACCTGAAGAACCATTCCATCATATGCATTGAGGTTGGTAGCAATACCAACAATATCATCAAGATATTGAAGTCTTGTCTCTCCACCACCACCGATAGATCCAAGTTGATATTGAACTCTTTCTACAAATCTTTTATAGTGTTGCTGCAGTTGATCAAGTGTTACGAAATTTTGATTAAGTGGAGTGAGTGGGTCTGGATTTTTTGTACCTGGAGGATCTTCACCTAATGGAACATTGGTCTCTGATAATAATTTTTGTTCTTCTTTTAGTATTTTATTAGTTTCTTTTATGTCCTCGACAAGTTTATACAGACCCTTAATATCTGATCTTACATGTTTAAGATCTTCATCATAGTACTTAACTTCTGGAAGATCTGAAATCTCGCTCTTCAGTTCATTAAAATACTTAAGAAGTAATTCGTCAGTTTTTACACTACTATAGTTAATCTCCTTAAGTTCTTTATTAATATTCTGTTTAAGAGTATTGTATTCTCCAAGAACTTGTTTTTTTAATTTCTTATCATCATCTTTAAACTCTTTATGATATTCCCATATCTTAAGAGAGGATGCTCTAAGTTCTTTCCAAATCTTATCCTTTTCTTCATCAATTCTAACATTGACTTTTTCATCAAGGTTAGTAATTTCTGCATCAACTTTTACTGAATTTTCAAAATGTTTTTTATGAATGTCCTCAGATAATTCACTTAAATCAAAGTCAACCTTTGTCTGCAGTCCATCAATTGTATCATTGACTTTTATAAAATCATCATCAATTACACTAAAAGTTTTTCCGATCCAAGAAAAATCTGGAACTTCATTTATTTCATTAACCCATTTAGGAAACTTGGGAATCTGTGCTTTTACACCATCAATAGCTCCACAGATTGCTTCAATTTCTTTATCATAATATTTGACTTCTGGAAGATTTGTTACTTCTGTTTGGAGAGTATCAATTCTATCTTCAATTAAAGTAACCTGTTCATCATAGTATTTGACTTCAGGTAAATCTTGAATATTTTCTTTTACAAGATCTATCTCACCACAAATTGCTTCAATATCAGAATCATACGATTTGACTTCTAGTATTTCTGATCTTACTTGATCTACAATTTCACAAAGTTTTTCTAACTCTGCATCATAATATTTTACTTCTGGAATATCTGGTATATCCTTTCTTACGTCATTAATCAGACGTACAATTTCTGTTAGATCTGTTGCCTGCTCTACTTCTTCCTCAACAGTTTCTACAACCTCTTCTTTTTCAATATATTCTTCAACAGAAGGGAGTTCCTCTGCATTCTCTTCTGTTATAAAATCTTCGACTGATGGTAGATCACTAATGATCTTATCATCAATAGAAGGCAATTCTTCTTTAGACATTCTATTAGTAACTTTTGTACTTCGGGATTTCTCTCCCAGATTTATTTATCTTCTTCCTTAAGTCCATCTTTTAACATCTTTGCTAGATCTGCAGTTGATCCAACAAATAATGCATTGTTTACAGTTGATGGTCCTTTTGTTTGTTTCTCTTCCTCAACATCTTTTAATTTTTTCTGAAGATCCATCAGTTTGTCAGTAGCATCAGCAACGTTTTTAATTAGCTGCCCAGCAACTTCATATGCTCTAGGCATTTCACTCTCTTGTGCAAGTTCAAGAATACCATTAATTGCCTCTTGCCCCTTTTCAATTATAGAATATAAATTACCTCTCGTATAATCATAATCTTTTTTTACATCATCAACAGTGTTTTTAATTTTTTCAACTTTTTTTTCTATAACTTCTGGATGAAGAAGATCATCATTTGTATTAAAAGTTTCGTTTAGTCCGTCAAATTTTTTAGTCATAGATGTCATCAGATACCACCACTAAATCCAAAGTCGTCTCCAACCTCAACCAAAGCATCGTCTGCAGCATCAATCTTATGAATAGATGCTCCACCCAAATGAGTTGTAATGGTACTTCCATCTTGACCACGATTGACGGTAATTTTGTTTCCACTAATAGATTTGATGAACATTTCCTCTCCATCAATATCAATATAAGTTCCCTTAGTCAGAGTAGAACCATCCGCAACCTCAAATGTTTTCACAGATATGGTTATGTCTGCAGCGAGAGTAGTTGCCGCATCTCCAGTGTAATTTTTGATTGCTCTTGGAGTTGAGGAGTAAGAAACTTCTCTTGTTGTATTTGAAGTATCTGTTCCAGTAAGATAACTGACAGTAGCCTTCTTGATAATATCCTTGGTTGCATTGGATGCAGGACCAAATAGATATGTTTTTGCAGTAAATCTAAATGTATAGAGAAGTACTCTTCTAGATGTAAAATCACCCTCATAATCATCTTGCATGGTAATATTTTCCAAGACGACAGGAATATCTCTTTTCTCTTTAATTGCCTCAACCAACTCTACTGATAAATTATATGCTGGTTGAAAATATGGTAAAATTTGCTCTACAATTTGAAGAGCATCATCATTTAACTTTGTCATAACAGACAGTTCAAACTGCATATTATATGGAACTGGCATATATGATTTCTTAGTCTCAGTCCCATCATTTGGGTCTTTTACAGTAAATGTCTGAGTTGTAGATACTTTTCTTGATGGATCGTAAGTTAATCCAGTAAACTCAAATGACATCCTTGGCAGAGTAATCGCAAAGGGTTTATTGAGGTCTGGAGACTGCTCCATCCTTGCCAAAAACTTTTGGGTAGGTCCATATGCCAAAGGAACTTTTACAACGCTTACAACGTTATCTGAGGAGTCTTCATGCTTAATGCTGATATTGTTGAAGAGTGTACCAAAAGATATAATGGTCCTCCTCAATATTTCGTTGTAAAAATATTCAAACATGTTAAAACCTACAATATCTTTATCTTAAGATATCTTTATTTAGGGCATCCCGAATGGGTTCTGCTCACTAAAGTCAAGTATCTTGTCTGCTTCTGTCTCAATATTAATATTGTCAGCAAATCCATCATCAGCTGGTTGTGCATCAGCAACTCTAAGGGCATAAGATGCTTTAGAAGTTGCGCCAACTATATTCTCTCCAAGAGAAAATTCTCCAGTAACAGTTCCTACTTCAAGAACATTGGTTGTAGAATTCCATGTCCTAACTCTTCCAGTAGTTCCACTAGAAGATCCTGT